>Ga0154577_1071_pt1 | contig 28175 bp, 14 predicted proteins | sample RifGroF2_FD_116006 | JGI IMG/M metagenome (GOLD analysis project Ga0154577, IMG submission 116006) | Planctomycetes bacterium GWF2_42_9
CGTAAGGCCTGCTGGTCTGCTATATTTCCTTCAATCTCTATATCAGCAATATTCCAATGCTGTTCCCAAAAAGATACATGCTCTTCATATAGAACTTCAAAACCATCATCGATAGCACTAATAACATTATTTGAGGTTTCTTCCGATATATTTCCCAGAGATGTTTCTCTGCTGGTATAAAAGCAAACATGTTTATCGAAAACAATACGTTGCCCCATTTTAGAGTTTACTTTAAATTCAGATATAAATTTATTTTCATTAGAAATTTCTTTGTTGAGGTAATTTTCCGAACTTAAATTTATAGAATGCCCCAATGACATTCCAATAGTAAAATCACTTTTATCGGTTTTGTATAAAAATGTGTGAACACATTCATTAGTTTTATGAGATGATAATCTTGCATCAAGATGTTTAGAAATGTTTTTAACGTTATGATTAACAATGCTATTAAATGTAATATATTTAATATCAGTGATTGGCTCAACCTCATATCTGATAACAGCATTATGCAAACGAGTCATACTTACTAGTCTTGTAATTTTTACTTTTATCCGTTTTAAAGCAGGACTTTCCCATACAATTGAAGATGTTACTACCCCATACTTAAAATTTAGTTCCCGTCTATATTCCAACAACTTACCTTCGAATATATTGAAACGCTCACCGTCAATATCCAGGTTAATAATTCTCCAATCACAAAGATTGAGCATCAAATGGCGCTGTTGAGGGAAGCCAGGATACGATATTGTGTAATTAATAGGTTCATAATCATAGATGCCATTAATATACATTCCCGGATGTTCTAAACAGGAAAGATAATCATCATTTTGTTCATAAGTACCACGAAGTCCAATATAACCATTGGAAAGAGCAAACATGGACTCCCAATATTTAGCTTTCTTAATATCAGGATGTGTCTCGGCCAATGTCCATGGTTCCGCAATGGGCTTAAATATTTTGCCGGTTTCTAATAGATAATCTATTTCTATTTCATCAAAATTAATTATTGCATCAGACACTTTCTTTAATTCATTTGATGAACCAATCCCAACATATTTCATGCCTGCAGCACGAGCCGCTTCTATTCCTGAAACTGCGTCTTCGAAGACCAGGCAATGGAATGGATGGATTTCCAATTTATCTGCCGCCAAAGTAAATATTTCAGGATTGGGCTTTGCATTCTTTATATCATTGCCGGTAATAATAACATCGAATAAGTTTGTAATCTGAAGTTTATTAAGCACGATTTGAGTATTTCTACTTGATGAGCACAATGCAGTTTTGATGTTTGTAGCGCGAAGCTGATTAATAAATTCTAAAGCTCCCGGACAAATATCATCCTTACTGATTTTTTTCAGCGATTCCTTATAATAGATATTTTTTGTTTCAGCTAAGGTTTCTTTATCTTCCTGTGTAAGTGTAATCCCATTATGATCCAGAATTATCTGGAGCGAAGACGCTCGAGGAATTCCGCGTAGCTTGTTATTTAATTCTTCATCAAATTGCCACTTATTTTCCTTGGCTAACCTCTGCCATGCCAAAAAATGATATTTGTCTGTATAAACCACAACACCATCTAAATCAAATAAAACCGCCTGCACTAAATATTTCAACATCTTTGCAACCCAAGTAAAAAACTCAATAGTAACTTATTTGTAAAAAGCAGCCCAGATAACTATGATCTGGGCTGCCAAAATATACATTAACTCTAACAACGCCGATAATTAATTGCTAAACGTATACGCTCCGCGTTGATAACCTGCCATTGACGGAATGGTAATCGTATGAGTCCCTGTATTAACCGAAATATTGGGACTATCCGAAAACACTTTCGTATTGCTGGAAACACTCAAAGGCCATGATACTGTTACATTACTCTTTGATGTCGCTTCGGCATTAACAACTATCAGCAAATTTTGCGGAGAAGCTGTTCTTGTGAAGCATAAAGCATATACACCAGATGAAGGCGATGTAACTGCAACCTGAACCGTACTATCAGAGCCTGTAAGATACGATTTTATCGTATTAAACTCTTGTGCCAGTGCTATTATCCGTGTTGACTGGTCATTTTGATCTGCTATCCAGCCAGAACCATTTCGCAGAAATGAACATGTGTAGTCACCATTATCATCAAGTATAAACCATGAAATACCCTTAGAACCAGAAGCTAACGCCACATACATCTCTGCGGTCAACTGCGCCGGAGTCGGTTTTGGCTGACCTACGGGTGAAAATGAATGGGCCTGCAATAGTGTCCAAACAGGCTTGTCGTTTGAAACACTTTTAGCTGTCTTTATATCGTTTGCAATTCCATTAAGTGACGAACTAGAGCTCAAAACATAATATGGGTCTATGACCATGATATCACTATCACCAAGTAGCTCAAATTCTGCAGGGTTATTGCACATAATATAGGTAGGACGTGTAGGATCTACTTTCTTGGCTGCTTGAGATGCTAATCTGAGCTGATAATTAGTAAACATACCTGTATTGCCTGGTTCTTCAGAGATACCGTAGCAAACACGACCTTGGTCAAGAATACCCTCTGCAATATAATTCGGTATACCAACCGTCGGAGATTGATAAATCAGCAATAACGACGGGTGCCTCAATCCATAAGTCCATGCAGAAGCATTATCCCACGCATAATTAAATCCATCGCTCTGCATCATTTGCATAGAATCTGTATTTGTTACATTAAAGAAACCAAATGGGAAGAAAGAAGTCCCATCAATTTGCATAACACCGCTGCCGCTGAACGTCACATCTATCGGGCTGGAATTATTTGTGCTGACCGTGGCCACCTGCTGTGCAATTGTCGGGCCATCTGTAATACGAGCAGTATGCGACATACCTGCCCACATCAAAATATTTTCCATCAAAACGGCATCAAGTCCATATCCTTTGAAATAATTTGTAACAATCACTCTTCCGCTACCAAGCGTATCACTCCACATCGTAGGACGATCATTCTTGTTTCTAGCAAGAACCGAACCATTCACTGGGACTGTAAGACCGCCGTTAACAAAATCTGGGGCACTCGCGAAAGCACGGCCGACATTGTAGGCAATAACCTCTACCCCATCAGTTAAAGGATGTGGGGTCAACAAGCTCGAATCTATCTGTGCTGGCAAACCAGAGAGACGGTCATTAACCGTAAGCTGCCACGTTGATTGAACATTTGACAACCAGGCAATTGGAGCTTTGTCGGAACGTACGCCTTCCATAATCAGCAAGCCCCCGCTTTGTATCCAGTTCCGCAATGGCGTATATAAGCTGCTCCAGCCCGAAGGAAGCGGTGAGTTGGCATAATAAGCACTAAACATTATTATGTCGTAATTAGATAGTGTCGAACACCATACAGCGACATTCTGCGTATCGAGTTCTGTAACATCACAGCCTGTTAAATTGAACTCTGATAGCCATAAACTACCCGGTTCATATCTCTCATATTTGAAGTCGCTTCTGATTAAAGCTACCTTGGGTACATAATACTTACTGCCTTTAACAAGCGGATCGCCGCTTTCTAACCATTCGTCTGCCAGAAGTGCAAAATCTTCAAAGTCAACTTTGCAATTACCATTAATATCTGCCTCATTCCAACCCAGCCCGCCACAATCATCCATGGTCCCACTATTTGTACCATCAACAAAATGGGAAGAAGGGCCTACATAAACATCATCAATCATCCACTGGCCGGTATGTGACCATGTGTCTGTCGAAGTACGGAATGCAAATGTCTGCATATAGCCATAATTATAACCATTTAACGATGCTGTGGTAGCTTTATAGACACCATCCACATAAACATTATAATTACCTGTATATATCGTATCGTGCGATATCCCACTACTGTCAGTCCAAGCATAATTAGTTGTCTCATGTTCAAATGATATTGTGTGCCATTCATTTCTTGACACACTGCAAATCGAAGTACCATCGCAAGCAATAGAACCATCGCCCATTAGCTGCATATGAATTCCTTCAACATTACCTACAACACCCGATATCGTTACAGCTCTGCTCATAGCCAAAGGATCTGTCATCCAAGAATAGAAAGCAAATTCAAACCATTTAGCAACCTTGGGCGAACCCATATTAAGCCATGCGGTATTCATGTTATACTGATATAACATCTGAGTTCCGCTATTGGAATATCCAGCCCAATTTACAACTGCTCCTGATTGCTCCTCAACCCACTGATAAACATTGTGCCAGGCAGGTGTTCCTTGACCGTTAAGACTATTCTGACTACCATCGTTAGCAACAAAGGCACTCCCCTGTTCTCCAGGCTCAAATCCGCAATGATAGTAATTGTCAAGTACATTCAGCCAGGAATCAGCAATTATATCTAAATCCTTCGTATCAACAATACAATCGCTATTAAGATCTCCGCTCAACTCCAATCCCATTTTTATTGCGGTACCGCAATCCAATGGTCCTTTGTACTTCCACTCATCGCCAAGATATACGCCATCAACAAACCATTCACCGTTATTTGCCCATGTGGGAGATGATGTACGAAATGCAAAAACTCCTATCGAACTATATAGGTTACCGGATGTCGATATCACTGTTGCTTTATACACACCGTTCAAATAAACTTTATATGTACCGGTATATATTGTATTATGCACAACACCGTCTAAATCCGTCCAGGTATAATTGCTAATCTCATGTTCAAATGAAATCGTATGCCACTGTTTATTTACAAAATCACCGATATAAACCCCGTCACAAGTAATGGCGCGGGTTCCACAGGTAAGCTGCATATGGATTCCTTCTGCATCTCCCATTACACCTGCTACCGTTACTGCTCTGCACATAGCTTCAGGGTCGTTATCCGGAAAATACGGCATAAAAGCAAATTCAAACCATTTTGCAGTTGTAATATTGTATGCTCCCAAATCAAGAACCGCAGATTTTAATCCAAACTGATATAAGCCTTGAGTTCCCGTAAAGCAATAATCCGGCCCCCAATTCTGAATCTCTCCGGCTTGCTCGTCCGCCCATTGAAATACTCTGCCCCATGATGGTGTTCCCTGTCCATAAAGGTCCCCGAGAGCAAAGGCACTGCCTTGCTCATTCTGCTCAAAATTACATGTATATACAGGAGTGCCTGCATATAAAGATGAAACTATCAATCCAAGTAATAATATGTACCTCATTATCGTTCTCCAAAAAATTCTTGAAACCGTTCTTTGATCGGCACCTTACATCAAATCATCAGAAATATATATTTGCTTTAAAACCATGCATCAGCTACAATGTATTTGTGTCTTTATGACACAACTTGCTTGTTAGCAGGTGCGGATTTTACGCACCTGCTAACCCTTCACACATTTTCTAATTTTAATTTCTTCGCCTGATTAAAGACAATCCGCCGCCCACGAGTAACAATGCCATGGTTGCCGGTTCAGGAACAAAAATTGACTGATCGCCTACACTGACATCATCAATCATCCATTGGCCGGTATGCGACCATGTGTCTGTCGCAGTTCGGAATGCAAAAGTTTGCATATCACCATAATTATAACTATTTGCCGATACTGCTGTTGCTTTATATATGCCATCTACGTAAACCTTATAGGTACCTGTATATATTGTATCGTACGATATCCCGCTGCCATCAGTCCAATTATAACTAGTGGTCTCATGTTCAAACGATATCGTGTGCCATGCATTAGCTGAAACACTGGTTACCGCAACACCATCGCAGGTAATAGAACCATTGCCCATCAATTGCATATGGATACCTTCTACACTGCCTATGCTACCAGTCATTGTTACAGCCCTGCTCATAGCCAAAGGATCTGTCATCCAGGAATAGAAAGCAAATTCAAACCACTTGGCAACCTTTGGAGAACCCATATTAAGCCATGCGCTGTTTAAACCATATTGGTATACCATCTGGGTTCCGCTATTTGAATAACCAGCCCAATTTACAACTGCACCAGATTGCTCCTCGGCCCATTGAATAACCCTACCCCATGCAGGTGTCCCCTGACCATAAAGGCTATTCTGACTGCCATCGTTAGCAACAAAGGCACTTCCCTGTTCTCCAGGCTCAAATCCAGTGGAATAATAAGTGGTTGCAAAACTTGCCCCAGAAACTAACACCATAAGCATTAAAATTACTTTCTTCATAACATCCTCCATCAAATATAAGTTATAATACTGACAGTTGTAGCAACATACCGCAACTTGACATCCGTATTAAAATTTTATTAAGGTAAAAGGTTCACTGCTTATTTTTCTAAATAAAAAAACGATTATCCTGAACTACCAGTACCAATATCCTTTATATTCATTTCGCATCGGCACTGTATTATGCGTTTCTAAAGTTACATGCCCATCAAGCCATAGAACGTTAAATCTGCCAGGGCCATATTTATCAAAAACGTTACCATTATCCGTTGTCCAAACGCCTCTTCTTGGGTATTTCCAAATCTGCCCAATAGGGTACGGCCCCTTCTCAGCATGTCGGAACCAATCAACACCACATTCATTGCTATAGAAAAAATTCATTGTATTAGGCCATATTGTGGTTCCATCAATGATACGTATTCGAGTCCCCGGTAACTTTACGGCCGTTATTTTGCGGGGCTTTCCATAACCTGTTGATATTAGCTCATAGTCATCGCTTGTTATCCAATTATAAGCGTATCCACCACCATAAGTTCCATCAGAATAATAATCGGGCACCATTGGGCAATAAGTAAACTTTGATACTTTACCAATTTGCGCACCTCCAGCATTCAACTTAAAAGTAGTCCCTATCAATTCCAACCATGTATTGGGAGGATGAATCCGACCTGGTAAAATCCAACCATCATTTTTAGCCTCATATATCGAACAGTATACACCTAACTGTTTCAGATTATTCCTGCAGATAGTCTGCTTCGCTTGTCTGCGGGCTTTTTGCAAAGCAGGCATCAATACAGCTAAAAGCATTGCTATAATAGATATGACGACCAATAATTCAACTAGCGTAAACGCTTTTGTAACGTTGCTCTTTTTCATAGTTTCCTTCCTTTATTTGCCTTAACAGTAGAACCTCTTACATACAAATCACCTTGCACTAGTAAGCGTTCTATTGGTCCAAATGCATCATCCTTGCGTAATGCCAATTCAGCTGCACAACGCCCAATCTCTTCAACCCTTTCATCTACTGTCGTCAATGAAAAAAATACATTTTCTGCCATAGCTGTATTACCGAGTCCAACAACAGCTAATTCATCAGGTACTTTCACACCAAGCATGGCTAACTCACTAAGAGATTCCAACGCTAAGGCATCACAAATACAAAACAATGCTGTTGGCCGATTTCTCTGAGACACCAACGATCTTACTTGTTCATGGATAGATGAAACATCACCTAATATCGTGCGAGATATGTTTGTGTCATCAAAAGATAGTCCGAGCTTAGAAATCTCCCGCCTAAACACATCTTCACGGTCTTGAAATACAGCAGCATTATAGTCAACAGATAATAAATGTATGCGTTCATGCCCTAACCCATGCAGATGTTTTAGCGCCTTACACACAGAAACATCTGAATCAAGTACCACAGATGCAATATCAACATCCCTTAAATAATCGCAGACAAAAATCACACGGCAACCATGCGTAACCGCATCCTCATAAATTTTGGCACTACCCGCGAAAGGCAAGGCAATAATACAGTCAACTTGCTTCTCCAGCATAAGCTCCACTTCCCGAGCCTCTCTTTCCCGATCCCAATGATATGCTGCCAAAAGAACCTGATAACCTGCACCATCAAAAACTCTTTGAATACCCTTGAGAAGTTGGTCCGCCACAGAAAACCCCAAATCGGGAACAATCAGGCCAACCATCTTACTCTTCTGCATTGCTAAAGACTTAGCCCAATAATTGGGACGATAACCCATTTTTTTGGCAGTCTGCAATATGTGATCTGCTGTTTTTTGGGGAATTTTAGCATCAACATGTTTTCCATTAAGCACGTATGACACTGTAGCAGTAGACACCCCTACTTTTCGACTAATATCTACAATACGAACATTCCGTTTTTCCGCAACAACCGCCATATATCACACCTTATTTCTGCCAATCAATAACTTGATTTTTAAGTAGACTATCATACTTAACCGCATAAGTCAAAGATTTTTTTTAAAAAAATGCTATATTTTTTTTAAACCTTTTATTAAGCGTAACTCCTGCCTTGAATTGCTACTGCAAAACATGACCAACCAAGACATATAAACTCCTTATTGTTAAGCTGTTACACACCTTTTAACTGTCGTAGTCTCATTAACAATTCCATAAACAACCAATGTCCATATACACAGCCCTCTCTCTATACCTGTTTAAATAAAACTTGACACATAAAAATCATTTGCTATAAACTGATTACACTTAAGCGCATAACTAATCATTGATTGTAATAGTTTTACCCCTGCAACATGGTGTTGCTAAAAAAACAAGGAATTCTAGAATCAGAAAGGATGTTTTTAAATGGCCGCAAAATCGACAAAACAACTTTATGTTTTTACCTATATTATGCTATCATTTTCACTTTGTTCGGTGTCAGAAGCAGCACGATGGAATCATGACAATTTAGGCAACACCATTGAATCTGTTGATCCAGGGCAAGATGGAAACGTTGTTATCGGTGATACCCAAAATAAGACTTGGTTGTGGAGCGAAGCTCAAGGCATCGGTTTTAAACCTGGAACTAATATGCCAGTTGAAGAGGATTCAAACTGCCTGAGTGCTTGCAATATTGCAGGCGGTCAATGTCAGTGGACAATCAAATTCAATTTCACTAAGCCAATCAGCAAATTCCGTTTTAAAACACCGCTCTGTACCGACACAGACCTTTCTGGTGGTGATTTTTCTATCGCATACGCCACCGACCAAAATCCGGAATACAAAGAGATTTACAGGTATGGAAAAGAAACGTCTGGCTACGCAAAAGATAAACCTATTGAGCCTTATCAAATTGACTGGGTCAATTTAGATCCGAATTCAAATATAAAACAAATTGCACTGCGATTTAATATGAATGGCTATATAGGAAATATGCAGTTTCACGCAAATACAGATGACGGCGGTGTTCTTGAATATACCACCAAATCGTTGCCAATTGAAGAAACAGCAACCGTTGAATTACTTCCCAATGCAAGCGAAGTCGCCAATACATATTATGTATACCAGTCTCCACGAGCCGTCATCGACTTAGGAAACGATTGTAATCTCTCACCAACTCTTGAAATTTATGACCTGGGACGTAAGAAACAGGTCCGCACAGTGCTTTGTTATCGATTAGATCAGAAGAAGTATTTTGCCGATTTAATCAATCTGCAGACGGGAGTGTATGAATTAAGATTTATACTCCAAGACCATGCAAATCCTATAAAAACAGTTCAATTTGCATTGGTTCATCCTGCAAGACAACTTACATGGCAGCAGACAGTTCATTCGCCATTTGGGCTTATAGGCATCGACTGGATTGGTCGTCGTGAACAAGGCGCTTATCTCAACGGCCCAGCATTAGGTCGTATAATAGGTACTCATCAAACTCGCTGTAATTTAGGCGGATGGTTATGGGTAGAACAAAAACGTGGAGAGTATAACTGGCACATGCCTAGTCAAGAAAGCAGCCTTGAAACAGGATTAGTTTATCGTTGGCAGCTATCTTGGACACCTGGTTGGGCTCTTGATATGGAGAGAGTAAAAGCTGGAGGCGGAGGGGGAGCTTTTATGTACCCAGCAAAGCCTGAGTTCCAAAAAGATTATGCGGAATTTTGCCGTCAATGCGCCCAAAGAGCAACTGGCGTATTTCAACCTGAATTCGAAATGCAAAATGAAGCAAATGGTGAACCGTTCGGTTCATGGAAAGGAACTTTTGAGGAATATGTCGAACGCAATCATATTGCTGCTGATGCTGTCCACTCAGTAAATCCTAATGCACGTATGATATTAGGTACTTGTGGAGGAGTTGATTTAGGTTTTATTGTCCGTCTCTTAAAGGCAGGGCTTAACAAAAAATTTGATATAATTGACTTGCATCCATATCAAATTAATGATCAAGGCCCCGAGGACGGATTACTCTCAAATATTCGTCGAATACAAAAAGTCATTCAGATGTATGGAAATAATCAATCTATAATTTTTTCGGAAATCGGTTGGCCGACATATCCTAGCGGCCAGTATTTAATGTATGACAAGGTAACACGATTTCAGCAAGCATGCTATTATTCACGGACATTGTTTATTTGCCTGGCCGCAGGCGTAGAACGTCTTCAATTTCACATGTTGATGGATATTGGCAGAGAACCATCAAACGCCGAACATCATTTTGGCATTGTAGATGTCAATGGTCAACCCAAACTGGCACTGGCTGCATTAAGCACAACACAACGTCATTTGGAACAGGCAAAATTCAAGGGTGTTGCAAAAGAATATCCAGATTTTCATCATGTATGGGCATGGGAAACACCATGGATAGAGAAAGGCACTTTGCTGACGATTTGGTGTGATACTTCTGCACTGAAGGGTAAACCACAATGGATAACCTTGCCGGCAAAGCCAATCACAACAGAAGACCTTTGGGGCGGAGAAGTAACTAAACAGAGATTAAAAGAGACCAGCACCGGCTGGCAGATATTACCGGATGAGGACCCTATTTTTGTTTACGTGCCATCAAATACAGAACTTAAATTTGATTCTTTACCTAATGAGATGCGGCCTCAGCGTAAACAAAGAATAATCGCTCTTCCTAATGACAACATAACTGTAGATGGCAACGTTGCCGAATGGGGTGCTTTGACAGGTCACATAAGCCTGAATAGTGATATGAGTACAGCTTCACAGGGATGGGCTGGTGTCACAGAAAAAGCAGTAAAAAAAATAGATAGTACCACCGACTTTTCAGTAAGTTATAACAATGAAGGTCTTTTCATCGCGACAAAAGTAAAGAGCGACGTACCAATGCAAAATGATTTCAACGGCTATTGGATATGGAGGGGAGATTCTGTACGCCTCTATATTTCCACTGTAAATAGCCATGAAATACCTTACTTCTCAGAAAACCACTTTTCGCCGACTTTCGCACCTGTAACCGATGGTAATCGTCCCGGTCAGGTTGTTCATCTTGGAAATGCCAAAACACCAAGCGGTGTGGCCGTAGGCGGTCTTATACCTGGAGCAAAAGTTGCTGCTCGAAAAGTAAACGGCGGATGGGAACTTGAAGGTTTTGTGCCATGGGAACACTTTAGCAAAAAACCTGCTCCTGAAGATATTTGGGATTTTGATATTGCAGCCGGTGGCCATACTTGGAATGGCGGCCCTAACAATTGGAATAATCCTTTGCCTTGGGGAGAATTAGAATTTGGTAAAGAACCTAATAAATAATAATTTCATAATCAGAGATATGTTTTAATTATGATTGGAGTATAAAAACAATTATGAATCACAACCATAAAATGCTTAAGCCTTTAACTGACAGCCAGAAAAAAAATATAGATAATATCATGTGTAGAATGACTTTGTATGAAAAGGCTGCTCATGTTTTATGTCCGGAAATATGGAACGTTACTGCAGAATCTGCAAAAAAGGCCGGAGAGATTATTGAAAAATATCCAGTAGGCGCAATTTTTCTTGCCTATGGTAAAAAGGAAGATTACCGTGCTGTAGCCGAAGCAATAAAGAACAAAATAGATACCCCCCCTGTCATCTGCGCCGATTTAGTACACGGCGCCGGTTCACGTATAACTGATGGGGTTCTCTTCCCGTGGATTATGGCTGCCGGAGCGGCGAACTCTGAAGAACTCGCCGAAAAAATGGGAATTGCAACTGCGAAAGAAGGTAGATCATGCGGTGTAGCATGGACTTTCGGTCCGGTCGTAGATTTAAACATTAATTTTCATAATCCATTGATGCATTCGCGTGCTTTCGGTGAAGACCCTGATCATGTTTTACGCATGTCCAAAGCTTGTATTCGTGGAATACAAAGCGAGGGCTATATGGCAGCCACGGCGAAACATTTTCCAGGAGATGGAATAGATGGCAGAGATTCGCATATCTGCACATCGGTAAATTCATTATCACGTAAAAACTGGGAAAAATCATACGGCAAAGTATGGCGCGGAGTCATCGAGGATGGCGTAATGTCAATAATGTCAGGACATATCTCGCTGCCATTCATCGACCCAGAAATCGATTATTCGGGGGCTTTACCTGCCACATTAAGCAAAAAAATACAAATTGACTTCTTACGAAATGAACTGGGATTCAAAGGCACTATAATATCTGATGCTGTTTGTATGGTAGGCTTCACTTCCCGTCTTCCACGCTCAAAACGTGCAGTAGAAAATATACGAGCGGGATCAGATATGGTACTGTTTGCAAAACCTGAAGAAGACATACCCTTTATTATCGATGCTATCCAAAATAAAACTCTTTCAGAAGAACGTCTGACCGATGCAGTTAAACATGTACTTGAGCTTAAGGCGCGTGTAGGTGTATTGGAAAATTCGTCCAATCCCAAAGTTACCGACGAAGATATACATACTTATAATTTATGGGCGGATGAAATCGGAGCTAAAAGTATTTCCATAGTAAGAAACGAGGATAATCTTATCCCAGTCCCTATAAAGAAGGGAGCGAAAGTCTTGACTGTCACCGTCCAATCAGACAGAGAACTACGCGGTGTTATTCAGGAACTTACGGTCATCGACGAGGAGTTACGTAAAAATGGGTTTGAAGTGGATCATCTAAAACACCCTGAAGGTCCGGAGTTGGTTAAAGTTGCGTCAAAATACGATGCGGTCTTCATGAATATCAATTGCCCTCCAAGATATGGTACTACATTTTTTGACCCATATTCTATAGCTCCGTGTTGGGACTCATTTTGGCCTGGCCATCCATGTGTAATATGGACTGCATTTTGCAATCCATATAAAATATATGAAATGCCATATGTTTCAAACATGATTAATACTTATAGTAACACACCTTCGTCGCAACGTGCTGTTGTTAAAGTATGGCTTGGACAAGCAAAAGCGATTGGTAAAAGTCCCATCTCGCTTGAAGGCTTCTTTAAATGTGAGGTTTAGAACAACAACATTTTAAAATCTTGTGAACTCATTATTTTTCTGAAAAAAATAGTTTATACAGTTTTCGTAAAGCAAAATATTTGGAGATAAAAAATTATATGTATCCATATAAGGTAATACTTGACACAGACATAGGCGATGACATAGATGACGCTTTTGCCCTTGCGTTAATTCTTGTATCTAGGGAATTTGATTTGCTTGGTGTAACAACGGTATTTAAGAACACTGAATCTCGTTCTCGATTGGCGAGAACTATTCTAAAATGTGCTGGAAAAAGCAACATACCGGTTACCTGTGGCTGCGGCGCTGTAATTTCCACTAAAATAGATTTGCCATTTAATCCTTGTGAAGCATATCTTAATAGCGAATTACATTGTCAAGAGAAGGCATCACTACCAGAAGCAGAACTTCCCTCTATTGATAAACGACATGGGGTTGATTTCATTATAGATACGGTTCTTCAAGGAAATGGAGACATAAACATAATCAGTATTGGACCAATGACGAATATTGCTATGGCCATTGTTAAAGAGCCAAAGATTATAAAAAAGATCCCCAAGATAATCTCAATGTCAGGCGTACTTGATGGTCGCTGCTCAGAATGGAACATTCGACTAGATCCTATTGCTGCAGAGATTGTTTTTAAAAGCGATATACCTATGGACATTGTCGGTCTTGACGTTACATCAAAAATGGAACTGCCCGATGTAGTTACACAATTAAGAGCAAATCAGCACCCATTAATAAAAAAGTTACTCGAAACCTACGAATTATGGAAAAAACTTGCCGGTATACAAAATGGAGTTCCAATTTTACATGATCCATTAGCAATTGAGACAATGATATCTCCAAGTATAGTTAAATGGCATACAGGTTCAGTGTCGGTGGAGCTTAATGACACAAATTATGGATTTATCCATTTTGATCGTTCTAAAGGATGTAATCATAGATTTGCGTACGAAGTTGATGTGAATGCTGCGTTATCGCTTTGGCTAGATAGAATACTATCGATAAGTTAAAAGAATTTATCATTTTCATAAAATAAATTAAGTAAGTTTAGAATAGATTTTATGACAATACCAAAAGATATAATAAAATTTGTCGAAAATTCCAGCGGGCATCCGCTCAATAAAGATGAATATATTACTTTTGGCTCACAAGATATTGAGATTACCGGTATAACTGTGACATGGATGGCTACGTCTAAATTAATAAAATCTGTGGCTGATGCAGGGCATAATTGCATTGTCCACCACGAAGCATTAACATATCCTTACCCAGACTTTGTTAACGGAAATGAACATGAGTATACAAACTGGCCAATTAATACTCAGCGAAAAAAACTTCTCACTAAACACGGCATCACAACTATCCGTATTCATGGCAGCGCCGACGAAATTTATATTTACAATGCTTTTGCAAAACAGCTGAATTTGATAACGCCAATCGCAGATGACGGCACAAATATTTATTGTCACAAAGTTTTTGCCTCACCTGTCAGTACTTTTGGTGAGTTAATTGAATATGTAAAGACAACAACTGGTATGTCTGCAATGCGAACCACTAGGCATCCTTCCAACCGTCCAGTTAAAAGAATTGGGCTGCCATGGGGAGGAATGGGGTTGTTTATTAATGTTGGCTATATGCAAAAACTTCTCGATATCGGCGTAGACACTTTTATTTGCGGCGAAACTGACAATTATGGATTTCGTTTTGCTGAAGAACAAGGTATTGCGGTAATTGAAACTTCGCACGAAATTTCGGAAGCCGTCGGTTTGAGAAATTTCGCCGAGAAACTAAAGGAATTTCTAAAAATAAACGTTCAATATAGCGATATCCCTTGTGTATGGGAAATGAGATAAAATTTAAGGAAGATAATCGAATGTATAAACTAAGATTTAGACAGGTACATCTGGACTTTCATACTTCGGAGGCCATTGACAATATCGGCGCAAAGTTTGACAAAAACCAGTTTCAGCAGGCTTTAAAAACCGGCAATATTAATTCTATTACGTGTTTTTCAAAATGTCACCACGGATTCAGTTATCACCCAACAAAAATCGGAAAGCAGCATCCTCACTTGAAATTCGACTTACTGCGTGCACAGTACGAAGCTGCTAAAGAGATAGATATCAACGTCCCAATTTATCTATCTGCCGGCGTAGATAATGTAGCTGCGCATGCACATCCGGAATGGCGGGAAAATCCTGCAAACAAAAATATGGCAGAAGAAAAGGCTGAAGCAGGTTTTTATTTACTGTGTTTTAGCAGTCCATATCTGGATTATCTTTGTGATCAAATTCGCGAAGTCTGTGAATTATTTCCCGGTGCCGATGGCATATTCCTGGATATCATTGCCCAGGGGCAATGCTACTGTAATTGGTGCAAAGCTGTAATGAAAGACAAAGGATTAGACGCTGCAATAGAAGCAGACAGGCTAAAATGCGCACAGATCGCCCTCGAAAGTTATTATCTAAAAACTACCGCCGCTTGTAAAAGTGGACGTCAAGATATGCCTGTCTTTCATAACAGTGGTCATATAGAACGAGGGAATCGTGACCTTCTTAAATACTTCAGTCATTTGGAACTGGAATCGCTTCCAACGGGCGGCTGGGGATATGATCATTTTCCTGTTTCCGCAAAATATTGCATGAATCTTTCTATGGATTTTTTGGGTATGACCGGAAAGTTCCACACCACTTGGGGCGAATTTGGCGGATATAAACATCCCAATGCCTTGAAATACGAATGTGCAGCTATGCTCGCATATGGTGCCAAATGCAGTATTGGCGACCAATTACATCCTTCATGCGAAATGGATAACAGTACCTATAAAATGATCGGCTCTGCTTATGAACAAGTTCTGGCGAAAGAGCCATGGTGCAACAATGTTGAAAACATCGCTGATGTCGGACTGCTTTCAAGTGCCGCGGTTAACGCAGTCAGGCAAGGTGGTATGTACGATGACTCTGCTGACACCGGAGCAGCAAGAATTCTGCTTGAAGGACATTTTCTCTTTGATGTAATTGACACACAGATGGATTTTTCCAAATACAAAGTATTAGTGTTGCCGGATAACATTTCAATCAACGACATTCTCAAATCCAAATTAGATAAGTATCTTTCAAAAGGCGGAAAAATATTTTTGACAGGCACCAGCGGCATTAGTACCGATGGCAAAACGTTTATGTTTGATATCGGAGCAGAATATCATGGCCAAAGCCAATATCTGCCTGATTATGTCCTGCCAAATAAAGAACTCCGCCCATCCTTTGTTGACTCGCCTCTGGTTATGTATATGTCAAGTCAAAGAATAAAAACGACAAATGGAGTTTCTCTTGGGAAAATTTACGACCCTTATTTCAACAGAAACTGCGAACATTTCTGCAGTCACCAGCACGCCCCGGCAAAACCAGAACCGTCCGGTTTTGATTGCGGAGTCCATAAAGATAATATAATATACCTTGCGCACCCTGTTTTTTCGATTTATCGCAGCTTGGGAGCTGTAGCATATAAAGAATATATTATCAATGCTCTGAATTCATTGCTGGATAAACCGACAGTCCATGTAAACTTACCATCTACAGGCAGGGTTACTTTAACAAAACAAAAAGAACATAATCGTTACATTTTGCATTTACTCTACGCCAACACAATTAGCCGTGGCGGTTCAAGCACCACTTCTGCAGGCAGATCGCCTATCGAAGTTATCGACGAATTAACATCTCTTGACAATGTAAATGTTTCATTAAGAATTCCTGCTAAAGTTGAACATGTACGTTGTATTCCGATTGTTAAAAACCTCGATTTCAATTGCAAAGATAATATCCTGGAATTAACGCTGCCAAAACTGCAATGTCACGAAATGATCGAAATTAAATTCGGGTGAGCTAATAATATGAATAACCAATTTTCACCTAAAACAAATAAATTACCAGGCAATGTCAGTAGTTGGTTGGGATTTTCGCAACATAATTTTAGTCATTCCGACATAGACTATTGCATCGTTGCACCTAAAAGAAACGCCCCCGGCTGTCCATGGATATGGCGTGCAGAATTTTTTGGAGTAGAACCTCAGGTGGATTTGAGCCTATTGGACAAAGGCTGGCATCTCGTTTACATCCCTACCGCGGCAGGTCTTTATGGTAGTCCTAAAGCCGTCCAATATTGGAACAAAGCTTATGAATATCTGACTTCGCAGTATGTCCTCTCAAAAAAACCTGTTTTAGAAGGCTTTAGTCGCGGCGGGTTGCTTGTTTATAACTGGGCAGCAGCAAACCCCAAAAAAGTAGCGTGCATCTATGCCGATGCTCCGGTATGCACAATTCAAAGCTGGCCCGGAGGCCTCGGTAAAGGACAAGGAAGTTCCCATGACTGGCAGCTCTGCCTGAAAGTGTATGGGCTTACTGAAGAACAAGCAATTAATTACAAACACAATCCAATTGATAATTTGAAACCTCTGGCCGATGCTAATATTCCTTTATTACACGTTTGTGGAGATTCGGACAATGTAGTGCCAATAGAAGAAAACACACTGGTATTAAAGCATAGATATGAAAGCTATGGCGGTCAAATTGAATTAATTACAAAAAAGGATTGCGGCCATCATCCACACTGTCTTGTTAATCCGGAACCAATAGTAAAGTTTATTATAAATTGCTCGCTCCGTTCGACTCCATTGACATGTGAAAATGAAGGAGGTGAAACTAACGGGGGTCGTTAAATACATAAAGATAAGGTATAAAAAAATAGTATCCATTATTAACAATTATAATTTAGGGAGAGCAAAAAATGTTACGAAATAAATGGACGATAATCACAGTACTTTTTTGTTGCATTGGAATAGTCCCAAATGTCATAGCCGCAGGTTGGGCATGGGAGAGCACATCTTCATGGAATAATGTTTTGACAACAGACTACATTGGAAGTTACGAATTCGATATAGGAAACACTAATCGTACATGGTACTGGGATGGTGGTTGGGCCATAACCTTAGTTTCAAATCCAACTAATCAAATGTATTTTTATGATTCGGACGGATCACAATGTAAAACTTTTCAACTTAAGTTCCAGTTCACAAGACCAATCACAAGCTTTCAGTTTGTCACACCTCAAAAGTATAATAATATCATCGACACCAACAGCACTTTATATTGGAGTTATTCCACTGATGGCACAAACTGGACCACACTCTGGCAATATACAGGTGTAAATACCAATGGCCTTGGTTTTGCCCCCGTTGAAACACCAATTCAAAAATTTTTAACGAGTGATAATATTACTCACATCTGGATACGATACTTTCTGGCAAAAGGGAACTCATATGGTTATGGCGGCGGCGTATATTTCTATGACAGCGTAGATGACGGAGGTCTTATACGTGTTACAGTCGGCGATGAATTCTCCGCAGGTGACGCCTATTCTGCCGGATTTGAAGATTGTACCCTCACAAATGTTACCGGACAAGGTACACTGGCATGGACAACCGCCTATCAATTTCCTGGTGGAGAAGCAAGCGGCACTATTGTAAATACCGAATCATACAGCGGCTACAAATCACTTTATCAATATGGAGTTCAGACCAACAAGCTTGATCTGGGAACTCAATATGTTGATGAGGCAAGGTGGTTTGAGTTCGCCTTCAAATTCATTGATAATAGCGACAATCAGGCTTGTACTTGGGTCAAGACAGTCAGAGGCTCTGTAGGAGACGTGGAGGGTATCAGACTTAAATTTGTGCGTGGTGGCTATAAAGTAATATGCAACGATACAGAAATCGGCCAATTCACTCCTGATCAATGGCAGACCATTTCATTCCGTCATGATATCACAAACTATGTTTTCAACGGCTTCTACGATGTTTATCTCAATGGCGATTATAAGGCAACATTGTACACACAAAATGGCTACGATGGATTAGAAACAATTGTTTTTTCTTCTCTGGAAGACACATGGCTGCATAACGGCCAGTGGTGTGTTGACGATATACATATCGGAGAGTATCCGGCCTTTGTCGACACCAAAGGTTATGCCGCTGTTATCGGCAGTGATTATAGCTATCAGGATTATATACCTCGTCAACTCTGGAATGTAGATCTTATGAAAATGGGGTATAAACCTGTTATCCTTGATAGAGACGATGTAAACGACTGGAAGAATTCTTTAAACAATTTCGCCATGATTTTATTCAGCGCCACTTACAATCATAGCGCCAGTATCGACTGGGGCAATGAACTTGGAACATTGTTAAAGTCCTGGATCACCAACGGTGGCTATCTCGTTTTTGAAGGTGCACATCCAACGGAAGCGCCTGTTGATTGGGTTGATGATATTAACTCAGCATGGACAGTTTCTGTCAGAAACAGTGCTTTAGCCGGCGTGCCTGATTGGATACAGCCCGGCCTTCTTTATCCGCATACACTTCCAGATGGAGTAGAACTTAATAGTCACTATATCGGACGCCATCCATCTCTGATAGGAGTTGATCCTATAAACGGCGGCTTAAACCTGCCATATAACGGCTGGTCTCTCACCCACAATACCGGTGGCTATACTACAACATGGGCAAATGGTATGGGTAACGGCAGTATAGTCGTAACTAATTATTTCCAAGGATATTGCCTGAATCTATTCCTTCTCGAGGATATTTTGCGATACTGTTCTGCTGCTTATATTCCCGCCTATGAAGAAGGCCCAAGTATTGCAGAACAGGTAGCCACTATTAACGCTTATGACCCCAACCATCAAAGCCCCTCCAACTTCTCAATTAACAGCGATGGCGTTCTGGTTATTGACGGAACCAAGCAGTTCCCGTTGGGCTTCTTTTATGTTATCTATGATGGTTCTATGCAAATGATGGTTAACGAAGGTTTTGATTTTGCATGGGGAAGCAATGATAGTCTTTACAACAACAGCAATTATGCAAGTCTAAAAACTACAAGTTCAATTCTTGGGTTTCAAGCTGGTAGCAATATCCCTCCATTAATGGATGATTATATACAGGAAGAGCAGATTATTTGCTGGGATTTGGCAGAAGAACCAGAAAACTCTGGAGCACTTCAGACAAATTATCAGCTAAAACTCGTAAATGATATCGCTAAAAAAATCGATCCTAATCGTTTTACTATGCTTATGATGAATGATACTCTTTGTTTTGAACAATATGCCGAGATAGCGGATGTCTTTGCAATTGACCCGTACTGTATATATAACTCCACAAGCACATTAGAGACATTGGCTGGTAACTGCCAGATGGCAAGGTATTACAGCGGCAATAAACCGCTTTGGACAATGCTTCAAACCCATTATTTTACTCCAACAGGTTTAGTAAAGCCTACCAAAGCCCAGCTTAGAGGTGAAATGTATGTTGCCTTGGCAAATCACTCAAAAGCGATTGCATGGTTCGTTTTGGACTATATTCCAGGCGTTCCAGAAAACTCTTATCTTCGCGATGTAAATGACTGGATACCAGCACAGGAAGAGCAAAAAACCGGAGTATTTGAACTGAAAAGCGAGTACGATGTGATCAAGTCCTGGCTCACTGAATCCGACAGCACAGTATCCGTATCTACAAGCGGTAATGGTGTTTACGCTTTGTGCTTTACTAAGAGTTCATCTCCTGAACATCTCCTGGTCGTAGTTAATGCGAGATCCACCTCTGTTAGCAATGCAACTATTAGTTGGCCATTAGTTACGACTAATTATGAAGATGCTTTTATAGCTCTCCACAACTCAGAACCTAATATCCCGTTAAGTCCATCTATTAATGTCAACACCGATACTAACTCCATCACTGTTTCACTTAGCGGCTATCAGCGTGGTGTCTATAAATTCTCCCTGCTTCCTAATCAGGCAAGTGCTCCAAGCCCATCTAACTCTGCAACAGGTGCATCGATTAACCCAATGATTACTTGGACAGTCGGACAAGGTGCCACTTCGCATGATGTTTACTTTGGTACTAATCAGACAGATGTCAATAGTGCCACACACGCTTCGGCAGAATATAAAGGCAATAAAACCGACCCCAACTACTTGCCTACCGGCAACCTGTCTTCGAATACAACCTATTATTGGCGAATTGATGAAGTCGATAGCTACGGTGCAACGAAAGGCTCTGTTTGGACTTTCACGACAACTAATAACGCACCAAGTTTTGTAGCAATAGGCGCAGTTGTACACAGCACAGCTGGAATAACGCCACCGCTTCCTTCCGGCATTGCAACAAATGACATTTTGCTGATGTTTGTTGAAACATATAATCAGATCGTATCGATTTCTAATCCTAATGGTGGGACATGGAGTCAAATCACCAGTTCACCGCAGGGAACAACTGGTACCAGACTTACAGTTTTTTGGTCAAGATATAACGGAACCCAGGGTACTCCAACCACAAATGATTCAGGCGACCATCAGATTGGCAGAATAATTGCAATTCGTCGTGGCACTGCTGCATATGGTACACCATGGGATGTTACCTCAGGCGGTGTTGAATCTACATCAGATACAACCGGCTCGATTCCAGGAACAACTACAACTGTTGCCAATACGCTCGTGGTTACAGCCATAGCGACAAGTCTGCCAGACTACAACTACGACAATAATAGGTTCTCAAGTTGGACAAACGCTAACCTGGCAAGTCTTACGGAACGTGTCGATTGTAGTCGAGATTCAGGCAATGGTGGCGGGTTCGGTATAGCCACTGGTGTTAAAGCTACTGCTGGTGCTTATGGCAATACTGCTGTTTCACTTGCTACATCCGCGACTAAGGGTATGATGAGCATTGCGATAAAACCTTGATATGTAAAAATGAGTTAAATTTAGTTTATTGTGTTTGACATCAGGCATAGCGGCGGCACATATGCCGTCGCTATGCTAGTTTAAATAATGTTTTATAAAAGAAATTGCAGGAAATTTTGTAATCAGATATATTCCTGAAGTAGAAAAATTACTCATAGAGAAAATATGAAGAGTCATTATAAAATTGTGGTAGTTTTGGCGGCTATGTTGTTAGTAGTGTCAGGCTACAAAAAAATAGAGATAACAAAAACAAAACAACAAAGTACCGTAGAGCCGTTCTCTAAAGCCGTTTGGATAGGCCCTGTTGCTGTTGCCAGCAAACCTGTCAATACCTACTATGCTTTTCGCAAGGCATTTGAACTCCAGTCAAAGCCAACCTCGGCACCTTTACGCATTACTGCTGATGCCCGATATATCTTGTGGGTTAATGGCGAGTTTGTCGGACGCGGCCCAGCCAGATGTTTTCCTTGGCATCAGTCATACGATGAATATAATCTTGCCGAAAAACTTAAAGCAGGCACCAACTGGCTTTCCATCCTGGTCTATCAGTTTGGAATCCCAAATAGCGTTGCCACAGTGACAGGACAAACCGGTTTGATTATAGAAGGACAAGCGAATTTATCATCCAGGACTGTGATTCCTATGAACACAGATGAAAGCTGGGAGATGAGAGATGCGGATTGGTTCAGCCCAATCCCAGCAAGTTTTATTTACGGTCTGTTCTCATTTCAGGAACGTTATGACGCCACTCGTGAGCTGGCGGGATGGCATATTGGCAGAGACACAGGACAATGGCAGAAATCAATAAAAATTGCATCGGCAACTAACGGGTTATGGACAAACTTTGAGCCTCGTAATCTAAAACCTATACGAGAAACTATTATTCAACCGGCGAGTCTTGTTGCCGTTTTTACAGGGAAAAATCAAGTTGATTATCTCACAGTGAACGATCTTGGCCTACTCTGGAAAGGAGAAACACAGGAATTTACTTCAACAACTCCAACTATCAGTTCGGATGGGTGGGTAACTGTTAGAGCATCACAGGATAATTTTGTAACGCTGCTTTTTGATTTTGGACAGGTTTATACTTCGTACCCTCTCATCGAAATCCTTGACGCCAAAGGTGGCGAGGTATTTGATAGCGGCTACGCATTGGCTTTGAGCAATAATCACTTACCTGATGTGCCTAATGGGGCTTGCGACCGTTTCATTGCAGCGAAAGGCAAAAGTTCATGGCAGGCGTTTATGACAAGAGGATATCGTTACCATGCAGTAAAGGTGCGTGCATCCGGACCGGTAACCATGCGAGTCGCAGCAGTACAAACTCGGTATGATGTGGAAATGCGGGGAAAATTTGAATGCAGTGATACAGGTTTAACAAAGGTATGGGAAATTAGTAATCGAACATTACGTGCTAATATGCTTGATGCTTTTGTAGACAATAACTGGCGAGAGCAAACGCAATGGCTTGCCGACGGCACAGTCAGTGCTTTAGGAGCATTTGTGACCTATGGTGATACTACTCTGTGGCGACGTCTTTTATTACAAACAGGGCAATCGTCCCAACAGTTTTCAAATGGGGCCGTGAGTTCAATGCCTGCATGCGACAGCAATCACCAGCGTGAATACATGCCGCTGACGGACCAGGCACTGACTTGGCCGGTAAGCTTGGAACAATACTATTTGGTTACAGCCGACGATATGTTATTGAGGGAAATATTGCCGTACTTACGTTCATTTGTATTACGCTTTGTGGACAGCGGCATAACATCCGACAACTTGTTTGTCCAACCTCCAGGCGCCACAGTCTTTTTAGATTGGGTGGACCGTCCTTGGAACAAGAAACCATATAATCTCACACTAAATTTAATGGCATTACGTACCTTGAGAAGTTCAGCCAAAATAGCCGAACTTTGCGGTGATAATAATTTGGCTGGATATTGTCATCGGCGCAACCTGGAAATGAGTAATGCTATTGCCGAACATTTTTGGTCAGAAAAACAGCTCGGTTGGTGTGAAAACATTGAACCTTCCGAAACAATTAAACAGAAAATCAAAAACAGTGGCGCCGGCCGAATTGATGATCCGTGGCAAGAAATTAATGTTAATATTGCAAAAACAAATGGGTATTCTACAACACCCACTTTTTGCACTCGCCATGCTAATGCTTTAGCTATTCTTCTAAAATTAGGCACTCAGAAGCAACAGGCTGATGCAGCAGATATTGTTGTTCGTGCTTTTGAACCAAACCAAAATTTAATCAACAATGGTATGAGCCCATTATGGATAGAAAGAATTTTTGGTTCGCTTTTCGAGGCTGGTCGTGATGAGGATGCGGTAAGATTGCTTCAGGCAAGTTATGGTATGTGGGCAATAAATGGTGCATCATACTGGGGCGAAGGTTTTGGCAGCAGCGACTATCCACAAGCTTGCGGAGCCAGCGTTAATTGGTTACTGACAAGTTATATACTTGGTATTCGCCCCACAAAACCAGGTTTTAGTGAAGTGGTTTTTGATCCTCGCCCTGGTAAGCTCACTTGGGCCAAAGGTATTGTGCCAACGCCATATGGCGACATTCACATAGAGTGGAAACGTGACAAACATGGACGTATCAAAGAGCATATTGATACTCCCAGAGGAGTCAAATTAATAAAACTTAATTCTGCACAAAAATAAGCGGAACAACTCATCCGCTGCACTCCGCTAAAATCCAATAATCTCCCAATTTGCACGTGTGATCGGGCCCAAACAAAAGCGTGGACAGGCTTTTATAATTGTCTAACCATCTTCTGTTTCATCATAGAATTGCATATAATCAGTAGGCGGCTCTACTTTAATAAACCTGCTAAGTTTCGTCTGATTGTCAGGCACTCCTTGCCGAGCGTTTGCAGAATCTCTGGCCTGCAAAGCAAAATTGTAATCAACAAATTCCTCCTGCATCCAATCAAACACTGTATAAGTTTGCGTCCGGTTAATTATTCGATTCCCAAGAGGAAATGAGTTTTCTTGTGTTAAATATTGTAGCTCCTGCCCAAAGTCTGCCTCTATAAAAATATCACCTATATAAATAATCGGGCCTACTGCATCAAGAGCTACTGTGCCAATGCTCTCAATAATATCTCCGACACTCCACTCTGTAGTTGCGAGCGGAATAACTGTTTTGCATTTTACATAATCAGGATTAAATGCACTATCGGGTACAGAATGTGTGTCTGTTACACAGGGGTCTGCGATAACTCTATAAAGTTTTTCATCATAGAGCACCAGGCTGCCTTTTGTGTATGCTGGCTCATGGTCTTGCTGCCAAATATGATAATTTATATTGCTTAATATTGTCGCCGGTGTACCCGATAAAACAACCTCCCTTAATTTAAGTTGGATTTCTTTCAATAATAAATCTTGCTGTCGCTGCGGTATGTAATCAGTTGATAAGTTGCCATCTTCATTGCAAATCATTCTATATCTTACAGGGTTGCTATCTTCATAGTCTGTACATAAACAGCTTTCGCCGTTTATGTGCAGCTCGACCCAAGGCTTTTCCCATGTCCAGTTATCAGGGTCATTCATCGGCGGTATTATTGATTCTGCTATATAATTTTTTGCTGTAAATAATTGATGTTTACCATTCATCCATTGAAAAACTTTGTCGCCTGCCTGATATTCATTGCCACCAACCTCGCTATCATAATGCCATGCTTCAATTTCTTCCCGCTGCCGGGGCGTTAGTAAATAATACGGTAAAATATATTTTAATTTGGCAAACGGATTATAACGATGAACAGGTGGATCAGGGCGCGGAGGCTTATTATCAATCTGCAATAGACGCGGGCCAACTGTATAGTAAAAAGTAGGGTCGAAAAACTTCACTGGTACAATATCATAATCCATAGTCACCCATACATCTGAGACATCAAACAATAATGTGCCTAAATTCGCACCGCCAAACCAATCAATATACCACCCATTCGAGCGGAACTCTGCCCATGAAATTACTTTTTTATAATTGAACACAGTTGGAATCAATTTATAAAAACTCTCGTTGCCTACGCCAAGATTTATATATGTATATCGCCATTTAACATCCTCCGGCTTTTTTACAAATCTTGTAGATAAACCACCTGCAGTTTGCGATGTGAGCATATCATATTCATCAAGCACATCCTCAATACCTAACTTTACATTTATACTTGACGGAAGCCCATTTAATGGAGGATTCCATGCAAGGCATCTCATTGCTGTTGCTAATCCTGACCTGTTTGACCAAACGTCTTTTAATTCAAACTCAGGCGTTGTATCTTCGGCTTGAGTATCAGTTCCACCAACAGAAGGATTTGCATAACCACCTGAAGGCCATTCGAGCGGATTTTTTGACATAGCTGCTTTCAATAAAGAAATTTGCTCCGATATGACACCACCCATATTTAAAGTGCCTTCCTGCCTCGATGTCGGTTTGTGAAAATCGCCATTGATAATTTGTAAATTCGGCCATGCTTGATGATATATTGCAAATTCCAATAAGTCATATAAATCCAGCAGAGCTTCCAATTTAACTTCATACCGCAGGGTAAAACTAAGTTCGCCATTTTCTGACATGGTATAATCAGCAGCACTTGCATCATGCCGCTCACAAATTTCTTTGCTCCATCCTGCCCGCGTAAAATAAAAATTTTCTTGCGTTCCAATATTTATTGTATCGCTGACAGTCACAATTGTCCTATTGTTTTCTGAATCATATCGAATATCAAGAACGTGAACGCATTTCATCGCATCTGGATCGTTACTGACGATTTGGGGATAACTACCGCCGTTCATATTAAATAAATGCAGTATCCAGCCTACTTTTATATTCTGGGAATCATCTGCATTGTTGAACCTGTTTTCGCCATTGATAGCAAACGCATATATTTTACACCTCTGCCAATTTGTAGAGTCATTGCCTGGCGAGACAACCGAACCTGCAATATCAGTTTTTGCAAAATATGATTTCCCAGCATCTATTCGCACAGTCCATTTTTTATAGGGCATATCTTCAAGCCAGGGCAGACCTTCCTCGAATGGAACTATCGCTACAAATTTATCATCAAACTCGTCAAGCCTCGGCCTGTCATTTGTACGTGGCGCAAACCATTTACTTGAATCATAAACAATATTGCCTGCAATAATAGGATAACCGTAAGGAGCAAAAGACGGATTCCAACTATCTTTATAATGAGTTGGCAAACCTCTTTCCTGTGCCCTCATAAAAGGACGAACTCTGCCGCAACCAAATTTGAAAGTTTCAAAATAATCACCATCGTGATGCAAATTCCATTGCTCCATCAAGGCTGATTCTGATGGAGGATTGTTAGGATCATACGGGTCTATACATTGCGTATATAATGAATGAATTATGTTAAAAGGATAATATCTTGTTGCAGTATCCATATTATAAGCCCAATCATACTTTTTGTACTTATGCACCAAATACGTTCGCAAACCTGATTCCGCTGTACCCCAACATTCATCATTTACATTAGGATACTCTGGCCAACTTGATAATTCATGTACGCTTACACCTTCCCATCCTGTTTCAGTTTTGCGTTGCAAACTGCCATTTACATAATAAATACTGCCAACTGAAGGTTCGGCTGGTGGGTCTGAAAAATATAATCGCATCCAATTTTGCGTATATGTTCCATTTGCAGGTAATTTTAATGCATTATCATTCATAATGATTTCAACATTGCTTTGCAGAGAACCATCCACCTTGTCATTTGCACTCCAATTACCGACGGAAGCCGGTGAATTTCTTTCGATTAAATTTCCATAGTTTATATACTGGTTGCCATCAAAAGATTTGTATTTGTTGAAACCATCTAAAAAGCCATTTAATATGCCAAGTGCATCGCGTCTTTCTACAAATATTTGATAGGGAAACGTCTCCTTTTGCCAATATCCCATTCTTGCGCGAATTGAAAATATTGGGCCAAGATTTTCCGGCTTTGTTAAATAGGTATGATCCAGGGGCACTTTAAAGCTACTACCTTTTTTATAGCGTTTTCCTCGTTGTAGAGATGCGTTTATATGTTCCGGTTCTTTATAAGCATAAATAATTTCTTCATGGATTGCACCAGGATCAACCTGTCTGGGAAAATACAGTGATGGATGGCACTGGCGATAGTCCCTTATCTCGTCTTCATCTTCTCTGACAATATCATTAAAAATCGCAAGTCCGGGGAAATTTACATTCCAGTCGCATTCGTAATTACCCCAGTCTGGTACAAGCTGCCATTTATCATT
>Ga0154577_1115_pt2 | contig 28166 bp, 25 predicted proteins | sample RifGroF2_FD_116006 | JGI IMG/M metagenome (GOLD analysis project Ga0154577, IMG submission 116006) | Planctomycetes bacterium GWF2_42_9
GAGCGAAAGCGATCATTATATCCATTGATTCAGATAAAAGATTCCAGGCGGCCTTGCTGTCGATCTGAACTTTTTCATTATGCCACAATGGCGCCACTTCGTTTAGGTCCGCCTCAGTGAAATTGCCATGATCAAGTTGATTTGTCGCAGAGCTCCAGCAATAAGATATTGTGTCAACTTGTGTACTCTCAAGCCCTCTACAGCGTAAGTTCAGGTATTTATCTTTGGTACACCGCAATTTTAGATAATCTTCTTTGGTACAGGGTACATTAGGGTCCAATCCCATCACCAAAGTCCGGATATCCTCGCCATCATTATTCTGAATTATGCGACGCTGCCGATGTGCCGCCTTTTGTCGCAGCAACACATTTTTTAGGTAATCAGTTGAAACAGAAACTGAATTTGACTCCACTATTTTATCTTCTTTGCCTTGTGCCATCGCAGACAGTACAAAGAATATTCCCATCACCGCCAGCCAAAACCCTTTGTCGATTGCAAACATTTTGACAGATTCCTTATTATAATGCCTTTCCAGCCAGAAACTTTACTTTTCGTTTTTGACAGATTTAGCCTTCCGTCCATGTAAAAGAGTTCACTTTTCAAAATTAATGATCAGACCTTGATTTTGTCTTGCACAATGTCTTTATCTCCTACTGAACCGTCTCTGACCTTCTCATTCAATGTGGACCATGTCAGACCCATATACTTTTCCGGAGCCGGTGTTTTACCAAAGAATTTAATTGAGATTATGCCGACAATTAAAAATGTAATGACTCCTGGGAATGATATCCATTGGAAGCTCAACTCGCCACCGCCATGTCTTGCACAAATATACCAAATGAACATAGTCGTTGAAAAGCCAAGCGAAAGAAGCGATGCTCCCTTAACGATGGACGATATAGTGCCCCATCGGGATCGGCTAAAGATCGAGAGAATAAATAAGATTATAAATGCCGCAACTGGTAGCCCGATATAGCTCAATGGCATTGTGCCGCTCATCCCGCTATGGCTGGCGGTGTACCACCGAACCGCTCCAATATCCACGCCCCAGCAAAAGCAGGTCACAAACCAAATAATTTTACTGGTAATACGATTTGAGAATACTGCAAAATAAAATGATGGAAGAGCTACAACATTTAGCGCCGAAAATATAGCTGCAGCCTCCACAACACTTTGATTAAATTTTCTGGAAGTAACGGTTATTAATAAGGCAAGGCTCATGGTAAATATCGCAATTAATGTAACTGCAACTCTGCATACCAGAACTTGTCGTTTTTCACTTAGATTTGTGTTGAAAAACTTCAGATGGAATTCTTTAAGCCAGACAGCAGAAAGACTGTTCCAACCAGCATTCAGAGCACCCATAGCAGCGGCCAATAGTGCTGATATCAGCAGTCCGGGTATTGGTGTCGGTAAACGAGTCCCGATGAATGTATAGAACGCAACGTCTCCGGAGGTAACTCTAGGATCAGGATGCTGTGCATAATACGTGAACATGGCAAACCCGATCAGCCACATCATAAGAATAAAGGGCAAACTCAATGCCGCATTGGTGAAAATTGCCTTTTTGGCGTTCTCATAAGAACTGGTACTCAACAAGCTTTGAACAGATGTCTGATTGGAACTGGCATTAGTCATTGCCTCGGTTATTGCGCCAATCAACAGAATCCAAAAGCTAAGACGCATATAAGGATCTACGTTATAAAAACTAAGCTCGGCGTATCGTGTTGGACCTCTGCCGTGCTTAAACGAATAAAATAAAACTTCGAAAAAACCACCATCGATATTTTTTAAACAAATGTAGACAGCGAAAATCAGACCACTTAGAAGAATTACAAATTGTACAACATCAGTCCAAATGACTGCCTTCCTACCCCCCAGGATGGTATAAGTCATGGTGACAGCGCCTACAAAAACAATCGTCTTCCAAGCCGGCCATCCTGCCGCACCTTCAAAAACTTTTGATGCTGCAAACATCACCATCCCAAGGTACAGCAGTCGACTCCAAAAGAATATGCCGCTGACCAAAAGGCGAATTCTGAAATCATATCGACGTTCAAGATACTCATACGGCGTGAAAGATTGCAATCGGAAATAAAAACGAATAAAAATACTGAACGCCAAGACAGAAAATAAAGGATAAAAAACTGTAAGCAATAAGAGCGATAAGCCGTGATTAAATATTTCCCCGGGCACCATTACTAGTGAATAGGTGCTCAGCAATCCCATCATATAACTTATGCCTACTACAAACCAAGGCAATTTTCGACCGCCAAGAAGGAAATCCTCACTGGTATTTTGTTTTCGGGAGAACCACCATCCTATTCCGATCACTGTCAGTAGGTATATCCCGATCGTAAAACAATCCCAAGGCCCGATTCTTTCCAACATATAAAAAACCTAATGCTTTCTTTAAGATACTAATAAACAGATATTGAAATATAATAACCCGGCATGGCCGGAATAAAAAGCTGAACAACAAAAGTCGTGACCTAATGTCAAAACGAATGAATACAGATGTTCACATAATATTTTGTGAGTAAATAATTATTCAGATACTAAATAAAGCCGATCGAATATCTAAGTGGGGCAGAGATCAAATCCTGCCCCACCACTTCCGTAAACCCTATTAAAGGCATATTGACTATTTATTGCTAAACGTGCTCTCTTTTACGAAGTAAGCCAAGAACACCGAGTCCAAGTATCGACATAGTTGCTGGTTCGGGTACCTCAGTTATCGTGATATTGTCAAAATAACTCTGGCTCCAGGCATTTGTGCCAACTGGAGCATTGGCGCCGGTTATGACATACCAGCCGTTCGCAAGGGAAGCGGTAGTAAGTTTATTTTGGCAAATTGTGCTGGCACGAATCAGTGTGCGTGAACCACCTGCAGTCAAATTTGTAAAGTAGGTATCATATGTCATCGAGTAAAGGCCAGCAACGGGAGCGGCAATGGTGACTACCATTTCCATCTTGTACCAGTCCCCTGGGTTTAATAAACTCCCTATACCGCTGCCAGCAGTACCTATACCCTCCATGTTATGGCTATTATCATTCACGCCATTCATGTATCTATATGTACCAGAGCCGCTGCCTGTTCCTCTATATATAGCAAGACAGTCTTGGGTGTTTACACCATATGTGGTGCTGAAGTTACCGGGACCGCCCGCAGTTTTGTTAGCATAATAGCTCCAGGCGCCTTCCATACGCTGCGTGGTACCAGTGAGGCTGTCGCAAAAGAGCATGTTCGCATGATTATCCGCAGCATACATGTCATTGGCATTCATGTATTCACACGAGAATACGTACTGGTGGTTGGGATTAATGGGAACACCCGTCCCAAAACCACAGTACAAACCTCCGGTAGCGGTCGTTCTTTTCAGGCTTAAGCTTTGTGAACCGGAATAAGCCACTGCATTGGTAACTATGCTCGAAGAGTTCGGTTGCACGGAATACCGAATCCACGCCGTACCTACATCAGGAGTAAGCCTTGAATATTCATCTTGTGTAAGAGGATAGTCAGTTGTAACCACCGGATCGCCATTTGTATGAGTTTCAAAACCATCATAACCGATTACAAGATCAGCTCTCGCCTGGTATGCATTAAGCACACCCAACAACAATACACCAACACAAACTCTTCTGTACATCATTTTCTCTCCTCTCAAAAAAAAGTATTCGTTTAGAATTTCAGCAGCCACACGCTGCATAGAGAACGAAATCGGATCCTTTTTAAAACATGCACAACTATTTAGAAAAATTCTGTATTCACCAATTAACCTACAGCAACAAGTACGATATAAAATTCCTAAGGCAATAAGTTAGCTGTTTGACACCATTGCGATGCCATTATTGCAAAAACGCTGAATCCGACAATACCGTCATTTCCCAAATCTCTTTTCTGAATAGCCGTTAAATTCATAAAGTTTTGTACTGTCACGGAATTCTGTGAAACATACATGTAATCAAAATAATAGTCACCATAAGCGCCCGAGCCTATATCACCAAGGTAGAAAGCATCACATGGAAATGTAGACGGGGTATAAAATCCAGTACTCGTATATACCGTCGTGATTTCGTCCCATTTTCCAGTGCTATTATTTTTAAAGTACATTGTTGCATTATTCAAATGGCCATTAAGAGGTGAAAGTACAAAACTCATGGTAATGAATCCGCACGGATCGGCATATCCAGTGCCGGGTTTAAACAGGTGCGGCCAGAAATACATCAAAATGGTACCATACAACCTTTCCCTTACCTGTAAAATTGCAGCGTATGTAGGATCATCACTGCTTAATTTCCATCTCACCTGTACTAATGTCGGAATTTTTACATTGAAATAATTGGGGTCGTATTTTTCAGGAGGACCGGCTACATAATATGGATCCTGAATCCTTAGGTATGCGGAAGAACTTGGATTATCATTGCTATGGGGAGAATAGACTTCAAGGATACCCCCTGAATAAGTTAGCTGAGGACTCATTCCATCCCACTTTAACATTGGCCTGCTCTTAGGGGCCTTATCAGTTACATCGTTTATGTCCCAATGTGCGATATCCCATGCTGGCGTTGTCAGAGTATCGGAACGCCCAAGCCAGGACGCCGCCAACAAACACATATCGTTAATGTCAACTTTACAATCGCTATTAAGATCACCGCTATAGTTCTGTCCCAAAATTATGCGATCCTGGCAATCTATAGCTTCAGTTGCTATTCTCATTTTGTCATTATAGCACATTACACCATCACCGCCGCTCGGAGAACGTGGTATAATAAGAAATCCATTTACATCATCACCTTGATTTTCTGAGGCAAGCGGGAAATCAATATCGCCGCGATACCATTTCCCATCAGAACCGTTATTGGTTCCGTGCTTTCTTATCCATGTGTCATAGTATCCTATGCCGCTCCCATCATTCCATGTCTTGACATAGACTTTGATATCTATCCATTTATTATTGCAGTCGTCAATAAGCTGAGTGCCTGCTATTGCCATAGGAATGCCAGCCGCACTAGATCTTGGACCATTTTGCCACATCAGGCTGCCTACGGTCGTGTTATAAAAACCAATCCCGCAATAATTTAGATCAAGCGAGGTCAGTGTACTCAATTTCGACATGCTATCTGCATATATCGCCTCCGAACCTAATTGCCCGGACTGGCCAACAAGATACATAGACCAAGAAGCAATAAACGGCTCACCAGTATGTATAGGTGCAATATTAGACCTACCTACTGCATCTCTCTGACCTGACCCATAGCTGATTCTAAGACACTTATTATTGGAATCAATCGGATCACTTGTTATCCATGGATCGCCCGCGCCACTCGTAGGATAGCGTGTCCACAGACCATTGACATCTGTTACAGAACCATCTCCTGCAGCACTGATTTGTCCAATTGGGAAATTCGAACTTTGGAAATCAGTTTTCATAGACACTTTGGCTATAACTAACCCAGGTACGACAGCCACAATCAGAATATACCATACAACATTTTTTAACATTCGAGTCCTCCATTTATCTAAATTCATAATTAAAATAAATCCTAATTAATTTAGTTGGCTCTCCATAGTTTATCCGTCCAATGCCCTGGTTGCACATTACTACCTGGCTTTGCCTGCCGTATTACTTCTTTGGCAACAGGCGCACAATGTCCATCACAATATGAGACCATAAACCCTGATGGATGTCGAACCGGCAGAGTCCATTCCCCGGATTGCATACCGCCATAACGAACCCAGAAATTATTTAAATAGTAATACGCTTGCGGGTATATAACTTCAGTATCTCTGGAATCACAGAACATCATAACGCTGCTGGGGTTTTTTACCTCTGAAGTTTTGCGTGTACGAGTCGATCGCCAGTCGCCCAAGCCATAGCCATTATCATAGCTCAAAGGAGGGTTCATCGGGCACTGGCCTTGCTGACATGCCACTGAAAAGGCGTAAGTTAAAGCCACTTTGCCATCGGGGAGCCCCTGGCTTGAAGCAATGCCACTGGGATCTCTTTTGTCCCGTTCAGCAGGACACTGCATCTTTTGCCAAACACGGTTATAAGCTTCCTTCTCTTCAAAGCTCTGAAAATTATATATTTTCTCACCTACCGCTTTGGTATTATCGAAATAAGGAGTGAGTCTAGTATACCAGGCGTTTGTAGCATTAAAGTTTCCGTTATTATACCATCGAGCCTGCGTAAAGTGGTCACCATTAGCCTGCGCATATATTTCCATCACCGTACCAAACTGTTTCATCAAAGCCATACATCGTATCTGCATGGCTTGCCCGCGTGCCCTTTGAAGCGATGGCATCAATATAGATAACAACACTGCTATAATTGATATGACTACAAGCAGTTCTACCAGAGTGAATCCTGTTTTTGTCCTTCTCGTGTGTAACATTTCCACATCTCCTACTATGAAACTATAACAATTGGCAATTCGACAACATACGCAATTGAACAATACGGTTCCCAACCACTTGCTCAATTTTCACAACTTACAATTTTTTCGACCCTTGATAGGCGATATAAATATCACTTTCTTTTTTTACTCTGATTCTTAAATGGTCCCAAGGTTTGGCATAAGAAGCAAATATCTGGACCACATAATCTAACTGTTAATTGAAGATGATGCAGCTACCTATTATTTAATGTGGTTCCTTCTTTTCACATTGAATCCTCCAATTTTCAAATTTTTAAACAACTATCAGTGACTGATTATTAATTTTCGATTCAGCTTGAAATACATGCTCTTCTAAATATGGAACGATTTTGATGGACGGCATAGTACTTTTATGATTTTCTATCATCTCAATAATATTCACACATACTATATGGGCTGTATAATCAGGATCAAATACAAGTCTTGCAGGCTTATATTTAAGCGAATTGTCCACGCCTTTTAAACCCAATGAAACAAGCTGGATATCATCAGGATATTTGATACCTAATTCAATCATTCCACATACGATTCCGCTAAAGAGCACGTCATCACCAACCACCAAACCAGCAGGACGCTTTTCTGATTGCCACAGGGATTTAAATGTTTTTCTAGCGATTTCGACTGACGCATCAATTGACAATCTCCAATTCTCATGTGATTCAACACTAAACTTATTCACTGCGTTCTCGAAACCTTGTTTACATTCCGTTTCAGTATGACCATCCGTTCCCTTACAATTTATCAATGCAATCGAACTGATTCCTTTTTTGCTGCATAAATATTTTACACCTTCGTAACCCAAGGCATAATAATCCATAATTACTGCATCACCGATAGTACGATTGGTTATGGAAATGATAGGTATCGAAAATTGCTGGAGGTCGATTTCTTTGATCTTTGCCTCTCCTATCTGAGGCAGATCTATTTTAACTGCTACAGAAAATTTCATAGTTTCTGCATCGTACTTTAATCTTTCAGCAGCTCGCAGATCCAAGTTTGCATTTCCGTGAAATAATTCATAGGTTATTGTACTCCAACCTTTTGACAAAAAATGGGATTCCAGAAAGCTATGTAGCATGCCATGCCATCGCGATGTTAAAGCAGCTTGATCGGATAAGCCCCAGATTAAAGCGACAGTTTTTCTCCCATCCAGCACTTCCTTAGACAAAAATGTGCCTTTCCCCTGTTTTCGGTCCACAATTTTTTTGTCACAGAGGCTTTTAATAGCATTTCTGACAGTGCCTACACTCATATCTAACTGATTTGCGAGATCTGATTCGGTCGGAAGCCGCGACAAACCATTTTGAGTTCCCAGACGGACCAACTTATATAGACGTTTCTCTGCCCTCTGATATAGCGGAAGCGTAGCATTCATTTATATGTTTACCTCTAATTTAGATTCAACTGTATTAAATGTATATTAGCGTAAAAACCCTACTTAGTCAACAAATTTCTATAAAAAACCTTTACTACATTGCCCAATAAAATATACTAAGGCACCAAAATAAAATATAAACTAAACATTAGCAAGATCTTATGGCGTTTTACCATCAATGCTGTTTTCCTTTTCCAAAACAAAAGTATCTTTGAAAAACACTTGCAATTCCGTTTTTTTCCTAATAAGATATACATGTTTGCTGGTCTAAGTCCTATTTTTGATATACATGTTTAAATTTGAGTAATTATGAAAATACTTTTGGTCTATTTACACGAAATCTTAGCTGAGTACAAATTTGCTTTTCAGTATCATTTGTGCACTGTGCTTATTCGGCAGCCGAGTTAATCAGATCGATTCTAAATTATAAGCATGTACATGAAGCAGTTTTCTGTTTTTTTCCAGAAGCATAGCACAATTAAATGCTGTCTGATAACGCGACGCCACTTTTTTGAAGTTTTGTAGAAGTTTATTTTTTTAAGGATTTACCATCATGCATAATCGTATTCTAAAAATAGGAATTATCGGGGCTGAGAATTCACATACTACTGCAATAGCTCAAATTATAAATGTAGATAAACTGATCAAGGGTTTTTATGTTGATTATGTGTGGGGTGAGAATGATGATGCAGCGGCCAAAGCAGCTGAAGCAGGACGTATCCCAAATATTGTAAAAGACACTAAAGATATGTTGGGAAAAATCGACGCCCTGGTGGTTGATCATAGGCACGCACAATTCCACCTGAAACCCGCAATTCCGTTTATAACAGAACGCATTCCAACATTCATCGATAAGCCATTTTGCTATCGTGTTGCTGAAGGAAAGAACTTTTTGAATACTGCAAGAAAATACAAAACCCCTGTAACATCATTCAGTATAATACCAGATCAGAGTAGCTTCAAACAATTCTGCAAGTCTCTCTCCAATGCAGGACAAATTCTCTCTGGAGGTTCTTATGGTCCTTGCGATATCAACAGCCAATACGGTGGCATTTTCTTCTACGGAGTACATCAGGTCGAATTATTACTGAAGGCATATGGCTATAATGTTACCAAGGTCGGTATGATTCAGAATTGTAATGGCTCAACAGGACATCTAATTTATGACGATGGCAAAATTATAACTATGAATTTTATCCGCGAAGGTACTCATACTTTTGGAATCCATGCCCTGGGTACCAAGCAGTTTATATACAAAACTCTTGTTTGGGACAAAGCACAATACTTGAGCGGTATTCGTCGCTTTACAGACATGTTCCGAACAGGACAGGAGCCAGAATCTCATGACCACATACTTAAGCCCGTTGCTATATTAGAAGCCTTGGAAAAGGCTGTTAAATCCGGAAATCTTGAAGTAATTGAAAGCTAAACAAATGATTATTGATTGCCATGCACATGTGTTTGCATTCCCAAAGTTGGCCTCACCTTTTTCCAAAACCACCTGGCTTTCGGCACAGGAACAAATCAGAATTATGGATTCCAAGGGGGTTGATAAAGCAGTGATTTTACCGCTTTCCAATGCTGAATGCTGTGCTGAAGTTCAGAGTTTCGGAGAAATACTTTATATCTGTGAATGTTTTCCAGGAAGATTTATTCCCTATTGCAATATTGATCCAAGGTTACCACAAAGACCAGATTTGATCACAGTCGATCATTTTCTTTATATTCTCGAACAGTACAAAAACTTAGGAGCAAAGGGATTAGGGGAACTTGTGGCAAGAATACCCTGGAATGATCCCTGTATGTTGAATTTACTAGAAGCATGCCAGATTGTTAATTTCCCGATAACATTTCACACCATAACTCCTGATTATGATGGTTATGGAGTTTTAGACTATCCTGGCCTTGAACTGCTTGAGATCGTTCTTAAAAGATTCCCACATCTCAGGCTCTTCGGACACAGCCCTGGATTTTGGAGTGAAATTAGTTCATCACTTCGAATCGAAGATAAAAACGGCTATCCTAAGGGACCTGTGAAAGAAGGCGGCGCGCTTGTAAATCTCCTCCGTAAATACCCGAACCTTCATTGTGACATATCCGCAGGCAGTGGACTTTTTGCCCTACAAAGAGATCCAGATTTTACTTGGAAATTCATAGAAGAGTTCCAGGACAGGATAATACTGGGACTTGATTATGGTTCTGTTAAGAATGATATGCAACATATAGAGTGGCTTAAAAAGGCAAAGCTTGAGAATTATATAAGTGAGTTGGCCTATACTAAAATAACGTCGCGAAACATAAGTACGATTCTTGGACTTGGATTATAAGAGGAGATTGTAAATGCTTGTAAACAAACTTGCGATTGATGGCAACACCCCTGTTCGCACGCTTCCCATGCCAGCTAGGTGTTTGATAACGGAAGCTGAAAAAACTGCAGTTATTCATGTGTTAGATGAAGCAATCGCATCCGGTATAGCTTTTGGATATAACGGGAAATATGAACAACAATACGAAAAACATTTTGTTGATTTCATGGGCGGAGGATTTGCTGATGGTGTTAATTCCGGGACAAATGCTTTGTTTTGTGCTTTAGGTGGATTGCAACTTGATGCCTTATCCGAGGTCATTGTGCCCCCAATCACGGACCCGGGTGGCGTTATGCCGGTTCTTTTTGCTGGCTGTGTTCCCGTTTTCGCTGATTCAGATCCGCGATCGTACAATACAAATGCTGAGCAGATTGAAAAAGTAATGACAGAGAGAACTAAAGCCATCATAGTTGCACATATTGCCGGAGAGGCAGCTGATATGGAGCCGATTATGAAGTTGGCTCAAAAACACAATCTGTATGTTATCGAAGATTGTGCTCAGGCCCATGGTGCAAAGTACAAAGGCAAATTTGTGGGTTCAATCGGACACATAGGGGCATTTTCAACGATGTTTGGCAAACATCACTGTACAGGTGGTCAGGGAGGAATACTATATACACAATATGAAAATCTCCATTGGCAATGCAAGCGGTTTGCAGATAGAGGCAAACCATTCAATTTAGATGGCCGAAATGGAAACATCGTGGCAGGGATAAATTGTAATTCTAATGATCTAGCAGCCGCTATCGGAATCGCCCAGATTACACGTTTACCTGATGTAATTGGAAAGCGTAAGCAGCTCGCGCAAATTGTCGATCATGAGTTAGCTGGCTGCGACAAAATCCGCCTGGGATGGCAAGTACCTGCTGCTGATAATGTATATTGGTTTTTGCGTTTTATATTGGAGACTAAAAGCATTAAGGTTGATAAGGAACTATTCTGCAAGGCCGTTGAGGCGGAAGGTATTGAGGGCGTCATTCCAACATACAGATTTATCAATTGCGAAAAAGAATGGTTCAAGCAAAAGGCCGTTTTCGGTAAGACAGGTTTTCCATGGAACTGTTCGGATTATCACGGTGATCGAAATCCTAATTTCATTTTGACCAATGCTATAAATGTAACTAATTCTCACTTTAACATTTTGATAAATGAAAGTTATGGAGAACAGGAAGCCCAAGATATCGCAGCAGCTTTAAAGAAAGTTGCGAACGCATATTCTAAATGATATGTACACGATTAATGTTAGGCAGGATCAGCAGTACATGAACAATATCACATGATCTAATTGGACGATACTGTCGGCGAAAATCTTTATGGTAAAGATTAAAGAGTATAGCGAGAAAATTCTCAAGATGATATTCATAACGAACTACAAGACGACGAAAGTTTTGAAGCCATGCGAAGAGCCGTTTAACCTTCCAGCGTTTCTTATATCGCCGCAATACCCGACCGTCTTGAGTCATCGATTTGACTCGGTTAGTTTTATGGGGAGCAATAAGCTCAATGCCTCGTTCCTTGGCCAAGCGATTATCCAGCGGATCGCTATCATATGCCATATCCCCGATTATCTTTTCCGGCACGTTTTCCAGAAAACAGGCATCAAGAGTATTTTCGACCAGCGTTACTTCATGCGGACTAGCACTGGCTGCGCTAATGGCGATAGGAAGACCGAAAGCGTCTGTGATGCCCATAATTTGGGTTCCCTTGCCCTTTTTGGTTTTACCCACACCGTCGCCCCTTTTTTGGCGGGAGCAAATGTTCCATCGATAAAACCTTCGCTGATGTCTATACCTCCACGCTCTTTCAAGTCCAGTGCAAGCTCCGTAAGTATCTTGGCAAAGACCTCCGATCTGTTCCACTGCTGGAAATATCGATGGCAGATGCTTTTCGGCGGATACCGATCTGGCAAATCCGCCCATTGGGCACCGGTTCGCAGAATCCAAAGAATGCCGTTGAGGACATCTCGTGGCTCCTGCGGCGGCCTGCCCGACTTTCCAGGCTGTGCTTTTGGCTTGGGAATGAACTTTACAATCCGTTGCCACTGTTCGTTTGTTATATCCATGAAACATATATCGGCTCAAATTAACCCCCAAATCGAGGTTGGGGGATAGGTTCTAGTATCTTTGTTAAAGTTTCAACTAAATTTTGATTAATATTATCAGGTGATGACAAATAAAAAGAAATCATCGAGGGCGCGTATAACAGCTCGCATGAAATCATTAAATTATAAGATTGGAAAGAAATGCAACAGTCCGAAATACTCACAAGTGCACTGTTTAATCTTAAAAAGACTGCCGAACGAATCAATTTAAAAGATTGCTTTTTTGAAAGGTTATCCTCTCCAAAAGAAGAATTTAAGATAACTCTTAATCCAACTCTCAGTTCAGGAAGAGCAATACACATTAAAGCATTCATTTCGTTGCACAATGATGCTTTGGGGCCATCTAAAGGTGGCATTAGAATGACTCCGAACGTGTGTATAGATGATGTCGTTGGATTATCGATGGAAATGACATGGAAAACCGCACTGATTGGTGTACCATTTGGTGGCGGCAAATCAGGATTGTGTATAGATCCAACAAACATAACCTCAGCTGACAAGGAAATAATCCTTCGATCCTTCATTCGCGGAGTCAAGCGGCACGTTGGTCCCGAAGTCTATATTCCGGCACCCGATATGGGAACGAATGAGGAAGATATGGGGCATATACGGGACTGTATTTCTTATTCTAATGGCACATCGATTACAAGCGGATGTTATGTAACAGGGAAACCTATATTATTAGGTGGAATTATTGGCAGACGTGAGGCTACGGGCAAAGGTGTTGTCTATACTATCTTAGCGGCATGCGAAAAACTGGGAATAAATTTGCAAGATTGTCGTGTAGCAGTGCAAGGCTTCGGAAATGTGGGTTCGGTCGCTGCAGCACAATTAGCTCAGTTAGGATCGCGTGTAATTGCAGTCAGTGATATAACAGGTGGAATTCGCAATGATTTGGGCTTAAATATTGAGAATTTAATCAAGCATCTGAAAATCTCGGGTAAAATCTCAGATTTTAAGGACGGTGAGCCAATCTCCAATTCAGATTTATTAACTCTTGACTGTGATGTACTTATACCGGCAGCAAGTCAATCGCAAATAACAGAATATAATGCTGAAAAGATTAAGGCCAAAGTAGTGGCCGAGGGCGCGAATTCTCCGACAAGCCCTGATGCTGATTCAATACTTAACAAAAAGGGGGTTTTTGTCATTCCTGATATATTATGTAATGCAGGCGGCGTTTTTGTTTCATACCTGGAATACACTCAGGAAACTCAACGCGAACAGATGACCTTGCAAGAGGTCGAACTAAGATTAAATAACAGAATGAAAGAACGGTTTATTGACGTCTACAAATATTCACAAAATCACACCCTATCAATGCGAGATGCTGCCATGGAAATTGCTGTGATTAAAGTTACAGAAGCTCTCACAGCCAGGGGATATTTGCCATAATATCCCATTCAAGTTACAAAAACTGATTAATGGAATGCACATATGAATAAAATTAAAATAGGTTTTGTCGGCGCTGGATGGATGGGTTCTGTTCAGATGCAGAGAATAAGGGAAAGAAACGATGCGGAGATTGTAGCACTTCATGAAAAAAATGCTGCAAGAGGCAAAGATGTCCTAAACAATCTTGGTCTTGCGGAAAATTTATTTGTTGATGATTACAAAACAATTTGCAACAATCCTAATATTGATGCCGTTTGGCTGGCAAGCCCTAATAGCTTTCATGCCCCTCAGGCGATAGCTGCAATGCAGGCGGGCAAACATATATTCTGTGAAAAACCCGCCGCCACAAAGTTTGAAGATTTCTGCAAGGAAATAGAACTTGAATATGCTAACTCACATATCATCACTTTTGTAGATTACATTCTGTACTTCGATAGTATGGAGCAACGATTGCGGGAGATGATAAATGATGGTGTTTTCGGCACAATCACACAGATTCAGGTCAATTACCGTCATCCGATAAATATAACAGGAGACAAAGTTTGGAAGCTTGACAAAAATGTAATGGGTGACGCCATAGGAATGGGTATAAACCACGCGATATCAGTTATGGTTCATGCAATGGAAAGTCAGGCCAAGCCAATAAGTGTATATGCCACAAGTCTAAAATCACAGGTCAGAAATTTTGAAGCTGACCCTATTTACAACATTTTGATAAAATTCGATAATGGGGCAACCGGTTTTTGTTTTGGCAATATAGATCAAGGCAACGGCTATGATGCCCATCACAATATTTTTGGAACAGAAGGCTGTTTTGTATTTGATTCCCAGACCGATAGGACACACAAGGTAAGGTACTGGTCAAAAACGAAAACACAGGGCAAATGGATCTGGCCATTAAACAAAGAAAAATGCAATTCTGAAAACATGGAACACCTCGCCTGGCCTGAAAATACCACCACCCCTGATACTGGCGACGTAATAAAGCATCAGACTGGCAATTGTGTTGGCCACTTTCTCGATTGCGTCAAGAACAAGACTAAATCGCCGCTAAGTTTCATAAATTCCCAGGCAATCGCCGAAATTAGCTGGGCAGCCCAAATGAGTGCCAAGCTCAATAGAGAAATTCGGTTACCCTTGGATTGGACTTCGACGAAGATTTTTTTTACTGCTCCTGATTAACGGAGATTATAATCTATTGTTATTTTAAGAATGGATCAACAAGAATAATATCTTTTTACAATCTTATAATAACTTTGCACATTTTCGCGTACTAGGCAAAAACTCTTAGCATGTAAATCCAACTAGAACAACAACTTACATGCAATAGATTTCAAACTTCTTGAAGGCTATATCCGATTCGCTACAATTTTCCGACTATGAAACAGAAGTTATGGCTTACTTATATTCCCTGCTTGGCATATTGCATCGAGGTAAGGTCCCGAGCAACCTTTCAATTACCCGCAAATATTTGAGCCAAATTGAATCCTAGGTGAATATCCGTAATCTTCTGAACCCTCGCCACACTACCATATTTCCGGGTGGTGGGTCGTGTGAGCGATCCATGTAACCGTTGGGTTGCGGGTACTGGTTTCCAGAGAATGAACGCCTTGACCCTGTGCAATGTCGAAAATTTCGGGGCTCAATACCTTCACCGTTATGGTCGGCAGTCTGCCATCCCTTTGGCTTCGCATAATTTGTTACCTCCTTATACGCAAAGTTCTGTTCCGGTCTGGTGGTTAACCGTAAGGAAACACCACAGAAACAAGCTGGTGAATGTTACGATTCGTGTAGCTACGCCAAAGCGATAAAGGCTGCCATCACGGCCTGTCGCAATGCCATAACCAAAACCGGCGGCAATTGTATGCAGTTTTTTTTACAAACGCATACTGTCAGGCGTTATTTGAGGAGTTTTGCATGGTTTGTTTTTTGGTTTGCTGTTATTGGGCATCGCGGGGCAGTTGCCGACCGATTCAAATGTGGCTGGCAGCCCCATAAGTCTTAATTTTGCTATCGAACTTGTCCTTAACAATTAGTCATCAGATCGCATCACGTACAATAAGTTTCGCTTTTTTGTAAGTCGATATAGTAAGTCCTCCATTTGGACGATTGTTTTGTTGTTGAATAAAACTTTAATGGAGGACTTAAAATGGTCAGTGACGGAAGTAATGTATCGGCAAAAGAGTTGGATGACTTTAGCGGCGTGATCAAGATCAATGAAGCCCAGGTAAAAGGTCATCTCGGCTCACTGGTTCGCAAAACGGTTGAAGAGATGCTCAATGACATGCTCGACAAGGAGGCTCAGGAACTGTGTAATGCCGCTCGGTACGAGCGGACTGAAGGTCGCAAGGACAGCCGGGCCGGATATCCCATGAAAACATCTCAATAAGTCAACTGATTCTTTGTATTGAGCACTTTGCGCTAATATCTCAATCTCATGATCCAACGTCTCTAATCGCTGCAAACAATGATTCATCTCAAACAGGTAATTATTGCATATTGCATTGAGAGCAGAACTACCCAGATTAAGGTTACTTAACCAATTCACATGTCGCTGGGTCCAGCAGACCCCTTCGCTATAAATGAACCCGTTGCGAGTCAGAAATTTTTGGAATTGATGCCGAATCCTTTTCAAATTTATCATTGCTGATTCTCGTAACCTGGTTAATTCCCTAGCAGATTCTTGTTCTTCATTGGGCGGGTATACTTCTGTAAGTAGGCCAGCTTCAAATAAAGCAAGCAACTTTTTGGCATCTCGTCTGTCTGTTTTTATTCTTTCGCCTGGCTTTCATGGTATTAATGAAGGGGCTATCACAGAGCACTTACAACCAAAACTTTCAATCAAACGCTGCAAGGTAAACCCACATACTCCGGCTTCATAACAGAATTGCACTTGATTTGTGGAACGCCTTTGAATCTTTTTAACCGCATTCGATATTTCCTTGCGATTATTCGCCACTGTCATCTCAACAATTTCCCCATCTTCAGAAAAAAATGCTGCAATAACATGACGTTTCTTGTGTGTATCCATGGCTACATAGGTTATACTGTTTTTCACGACCGGATCCTTTCCATTGTATGCGGCTCTGTTGCCACAGGGTAATAACCCGCGATTTGAGTGGCCCATACCACCTTGGCGCATAAGCTTTTATCGGCTTATGACGACCCTTTACAATCGCAGGCCGGTCGTTCCATATTTTCTACCTCAGATCGCATGTATCACAATAAATTTAAAGAGAACAAAAATGAAAAGAAACATGGTTTATTTTATAATCGATTCTGCAAGTTTTATTACTCCTTTGCCTGTTTGTTTCTGGATTCGTGCTGAAAAAAATGCCAACTGGGGCAAGGATATGGATGGCAAGGCGGCAGAGGTGGGGAAACTGCGTACAATCAATTCTGGTCGTTTTCGCGGCACGATTGGCGTGAAGTTCACTTTTGGATTGCGATTATATTTGTGGTGCTTATTAGTTCAGGATGCAAGACAGCTACCACCAAGGTCTATTCACAGCTTTGGTTAGTTTTGATCATAATGAGGGTATTCTGCGCCTTTGGAATACGCCTTTCGGGATGTAACGGTCAAAGGCTTTGTCGATCAGGTTGGCTTCTTTGCTAATCCTTTGGCATCATCAAACTCTGCGGAGAACCATTTTTTAATGCTCATGACAAATAACACGCTCGTCACTTACTCTTCTCCACAAGAGTTTTAATCGCCGCTCTTATGTGCTCCGCCAATGAGTCCCACTTCTCCACAACATCAAAAAGCACATTATCGGCGCGCAATCTGCGCGCAATATCGGAACGCAAAAATGTGTCGTTTTCCTGTTCGACGTGCGCAAGGTTTTGTACTTTGTCGCTTTGTTCAAAATGGCCGTTCGTTAGCTTATGTTGCGTTTCTGTATGGGTTTCGTTATTTTGCTGTAAGTCTTTTGTTTCCAGCAGGTTGCGATTCAAATCCCCCCGCCTCCATTCCCCGTACAGAGCAAAAACGATGAATGAAGAATATCTCGCCACAGCTTCAGCGGAGGCGGACTTTTACACACCCTATTTATATGCTCTGAACTACGAACGGCAGCGAATCTGCCCGATCATTCAACTCGTTCACTTGCAGGTATTCTTATATTGGCTATTGCGCAGTTTCCGAAAAAGCCGTGAAAATCGGGTTTATCGGAATTCTGGGCCTCGAGGAAACCGCCATTCCACAAGCAGAACAGGCTTTCACCTTTTTCATCGAGCTTGATCGAGAACGTGCCCGAAGGTATGTAGCCGTATTTTTGTGAATAGTACGGGTGCAGGAAAGCGATAACTTTTTTCTTGAGCGCCTTGGTGTCAAACTGCACTACCGGTGCGCCTTCGGTCCAGGCCATGCCATGTGCGCCGGGGCAATAATAAATGTAGCGTCCGCTGGGACTGCGTTCCATTGCACAAGTATACCGCATCAGGCCAGGCCAGTTTACACCCTTGGCCTTGAGCTTTTCGGTATCAGGGTCGAACGCCCACATCTCGCCCTGTTTGGTAACGCCCCAGAGCAGGCCGTCAGGGCCGCGGTTGAGCGTATTGGCACGCATCATGTCTACTTCTTTTGGTTTTTCAGCGTCGATAACCTGGTGCTTTGCCGAACAATGCGGCATCCTGGTTTCCATTTTTGTAAATCGGTTTGTATGCGGGTCGTACTTGACCATGTGCACATCGTTATCGGGATCGTAAATGTATGACGAATATACATTTCCGGTGACTTCATCGATCATAATGGCACGCCACCACCAGATCATATCGCGGGGCGGATGGCCTGCGTAGAGGAGCTGGCGTTTTTTAATATCCCAGGCCATGAACTCGCCGTAAAACCCTAATCCGTAGAGAATGCCGCGTTTGGTATCAATCCTGTGATAAGGCCATGAGACGCGTTTGACCGGAATGCCGTGATCCGTCATATCGCCGGTGCCCAGGTCGAAACTGAGGATGTGGCCGCCCTCGTAACCTGTGGCGTAATCAGCTTCGGCAGGCTCAGGATAGATCGTCCAGTATGTGCAAAGCCAGAGCTGGTCTTCATAGATATCGAGGTAGCCGTGTATTTTAGCGTCCCGGAGCTGGCCATCGGGGGTGCCCAGCATTTTATGCAGTTCCGGCAGGCACCTTAGATTTTTCGTTTTGGGATCATATTCGACGACATAAAGATGGCCATCGAAGGGATCGGTATCGCCGACGGTTGCATAGAATTTACCTGTGGGCTGATAATATCCCGCCTGGGACCAGTTGGACCATTCACGGGAGTACGCGCCGCTTCCGGCGGTAGATCGCGGGGATGGGCCAAAAAAACGGGGCGAAGCCGGCACAATGCCGAACTCCACAGTGGGCGGTTCTTTGGCTATGGTTGTATCGCCATCCCAATAATGGGCGAGTGATTCGGGCATTTCGAGCATCTTGGTGTCTTTGTCTACGACGACCTTGCCTGAATATAATAATCCGTGCGTGTCCAGACGCTGGGCGATTTCCTTGCGTTTCTGCTCATCACCAGTGAGTACGGCAGGTTCGGGGACTTCAAGGCAGGGCCTTGCGGCGCTATAAATTTTCGGTTCCGGCGAATCGCTGCTTTTCTGGCACATCTTATGACATCCTGAAATGAGTATGCAAACCGCTCCCGACAAAAGGAGCATACTTGGCTTTATGAATAAACGCACTCGCACGCGGCCTGGGCAAATGCTTTTATATTTTCGGGGCTTCCGAAAAAGAAGTGGTCCGAAGGCGAACATATAAAACCTCCGTTGGGCCTGGCGTGAAAAAGCTCAAATACCATTTGCCGCACCAGTTCGGGGCTGCCGTTCTCGAAACCCTTATTCTGATCAAAACCGCCGATGAAAAACAGCTTATCACCAATGCGCCTGTTAGCCTCGGCCAGGTCACAATCCCCGCCCATAGCCGGAGGCGTCATTGTTTCAAGACCGTCGGTACCGTTCTGGGCAACTATTTCAAGCAGCGGCATGAGACCTCCGCATAAATGGTAAACGCATTTTGTGCCGGCCTGGTGAAATGCTTCGTGCTGAATTTTATCGTAAGGCAGGCAGAATTCTTTGTGCATAGCTGGGCTTATTACGGTGCTCGAACCCGCCCCGCCGCCGGTTTCTACAAGGTCAAGCTCGATTGTGTGAGCCAGTTCGATAACCCTGAGCTTTTTATCGAGAAGCGATTTTAGAACGTATTTCATCCAGTCGGGTTTATCCAAGGCGGCCATAATGGATTCTTCAGTGCCGTACATTGTACCGAAACTCTGCCACGGACTGCCCTGCCCGAAATCGAAAAAGCCCGAACGAACTATGCCGCGGTCACCCATCTTTGCTTTGGCTTGGCGAACGGGCGTCCAGTTTATTTCAACAGGCAGCGGGACATATTTATTCCAAATCTCGAAGTCCCGTTCGTCTTTGATCAGGTGCTCGGTGTACCAGTATGTGAATTCGTTCTGGCTGAGCTTGCAGGAAATATCTCCGTCTGGGGTGTGTAATATATTCATCCAATTGACACGGCCCGGCTCGGCTGGGAGTTCCACCCTTTCTATAACATATTTCGCCTGATCTATCGGCTCGTAAATGAACTGGGGCGCGATATAAATAACAGGGTCCATGCCGAAATGGTCGTAAGCGGCAAACTGATCCATCGACCCAAGAAATGTTTGGAGATAATAAGCCATCCAGTTATGCACCTGGCACGGCAGCCTGTCGGGCTTTTGGTTGGCAAGCACAGCAAGGAATCGCTCGCGGCCTGTCATTGCTCCAATGCCCCCAATACCATCGCCTCGATATTCGCAAGCGGCACATTGGGCAATACCGCTTCGTGGCTGGGTGATATTACCAGATCAGGCCCAAGTACGTCTTTGAGCCGCTTGACCTCGTCCTTAACCTGGGCGGGCGTGGCGTTTACCAGCAGTTCCTGCGTGTCAACTCCGCCGACAAACGTGATTTTGCCTTTATACTGCTTCGCGAGCGAAACCGCATCCATTCCCGCGGCCTTGGCCTGGATCGGGTGAATGGCATCGACCCCGGCATCTATCAAAAGCGGGATGATCCGTGAGATCGATCCACAAGAATGGAGCATTACCTTTTTGCCATATTTTTTGGCCAGGTTTATATTTTTTATAAAGCCGGGCAAAATAAATTTTTTGAACATTTCAGGGCTTACGAGCAGGTCAAGCTGGCTGCCGAAATCGTTACCCATGAAGAAAATATCGAATTCGGGCACTTCATTGAAGTATTTTTCATTGGCCTCAAGATAAAAGTTTACGGCATGTTCGGTAGCTGCCTCGACGACGTCGGGATTCGTGTGCATTTTCATGAAATACTCTTCCATGCCGAAAAAATCACACATCGCATGAAAAAAGCAGGTCCACATACCTGAAAATACCGCTTTGTCGGGGCATTTCAGTACAGCAGTTCTGGCTTGAGTGAAATCCAGGTAGCGGGCACTTGGCCAAGCGAATTTGTCGACCTCGGCAGGATCCTCGCAATCCGCAAAAAGCCCACGCTCGGCCAGGGCCTTACGCCCCTCGTACAGATCCCACATGGGCTTACCCTGCGGGTGCTTATAAGCGTTATTATGCTCAGGGAGAACCCACCTGCAATCATCGTTAAAATAGGAAAACAACTCATCTTTTGCGCTAAGCCCCAGCGCCTTGGTATAAATCTCTACCGTAGCCTTATCGGGGTTGCCCAGCCATAATCCGCATCTGTCGGCACCGGCTCTATTGAAAATGGTATTGATCCGTTCTCGACTATTCATGCAAGACATACTACCCCGGTACCGGGTTTTATGCAAATGAAAAATCGTGCATGTTTATTGATATTTATTGACATTTAGTATGATTTGGTTATATTTAGTACATGCTTTTACACGACCAGAAACTCGAACAGATTCTTGATCTTGTCAGACTCCAGCCTTACTGGACCAGTATAGAACTGGCGACAAAACTGGGCATCAGCAGGTCTACAGTGCAGAAATGCCTGCACGAACTCCATCACGCTGGGGTGGTCGAACGCATCCACGGCGGCGTAAAACGCAAAGACAATCAATTCTCCGCACCGGTGCCGGTCGATCAAAGGCTGAGTGAAAATTCCACGGCCAAGGAAAAAATATGCTCCGAGGCGATCAAGCACATTCCGGAGCAAGGTTATATTTATCTTGATGCGGGCACCACAACTCTTCCGCTGGCACGCATGCTTAACAATCGCAATTCAAAACTGGTTGTTGTAACAAACGATATCACAATAGCCTCCACACTTGCCAAATGCCAGGTTCGTCACGTTCTTCTCGGCGGACAGGTGCACCCGGTGACGCAGTCTATCAGCGGCAGTGCCGCACAAAACCAAATTGGCGATTACCAGTTCGAGGCGTGCTTTATGAGCGTAGACAGCATTAGTCCCCAGGGCAAGGTTTGCAGCGCCATTTCGGAAGAAAGCATGCTTAAAAGGCGTGCGATAGAATTGGCCGATAAAAGAATATTGCTGGCTGCGTGTGAAAAATTTATCAAAACTTCCGGCTGCATCGTGTGCGGCCTGGGTGAATTTGATACATGGATCACTGAAAAAACAACGCCCGCGATCTCCAAACTTTGCAAAACTTCACAGGTTAAACTTATTTGCGCATAGATAGGATTATTATGGATTACAAAGGTAAATTCCCGATCTTCGATCCCAGGGCGATCCAAACGTATCCCGCAAGTTCTAGGACGAACAAGGTAAAAATAAAAGACCTTCTTGAGCCGGCAGCGGCGATGCAAATGAATATCGATCTGCCGCAAAAGACAGTTGCGGATATAGATACTATCGCGGCCGCGACGGTTGAAATGCACAAGGCTGGTAAGCCGGTTATTCTGTTTACCGGTGCGCACCTTGTAAAAAACGGACTTGGATTGTTAATAGCGGATTTGATCCGGCGAGGCCTGCTGAATATGGTGTCTGGAAACGGTGCGACATCTATTCACGATTTTGAACTGGCGCTTTTCGGCGAAACCAGTGAATATGTGCCCCAGGCCCTTGAGAAGGGGCAGTTCGGGATGGCCTACGAATTCAAGTACATCAATGCGGCACTTTCGATTGGCAATAAGTATAAGCTCGGTTACGGCGAGTCACTGGGCAAAATGATATGCGAGCAATCTTTCCGGGATGAGGTTATGAGCACCTTGGATCCTGCTGACAGCAAGATGGTTTTCAAGAATCCGGAAGTGAGTATGATCGCTGCGTGCAGGGACAAGGGCATTCCCTTTACCGTGCATGTCAGCATCGGGACGGATGTGATCGATCAGCATGCCAACTTCGATGGCGAAGCAAAAGGCGGATGCAGCGGCAGAGACTTCCTGATATACACAAGCCAGGTAGGCAAGCTCAAAGACGGCGGCCTTGTGCTTAATATCGGTAGCGCCATCACCGGTGCCGAAGTTCTGCTCAAAGCGGTTTCCATGGTTGCCAACGCGGGGTCGGGGCCTAAAGGGATCATCACAGCGGATTTCGACCTGCGATCCTTCGACCCGAAGCAATCGGTTAACGAATCCAGCCAGGGGTATTATTTCCGTGATCAAAAAAGCGTTGTCACGCGTATCCCGGAGGCTTTTGGCGGCAAAGGCTGCTATATAGAAGGCAATCAAAAGCAGACTGTCGTGATGCTCTATAAAAAAATAATTGAAAAACTTTGATCGGAAAAAAAATGCAAAATGTAATCTCAAGTTCGATCGCGCTTCACAAGGAGATTCTGGCCAACTTCGAAAAGATCGCAGTCGAGAAGATATCGGCAGCGGCGACACTTGTATCCGAATGCTTCCTTTCGGGCCACAGCCTGTATCTATGCGGCAACGGAGGTTCAGCGGCGGATTGCCAGCATATCGCCGGTGAGTTTGTGGGCCGTTTCCGCAAGGAAAGACGCGCCCTTCCGGCTGTTTCGCTTAGTACGGATAGCAGCGTGCTTACATGCATAGCCAATGATTACAGCTATGATGATATTTTCAAAAGGCAGGTAGAGGCATTGGTAAAACCAGGCGATTGCCTCTGGGCGTTTTCCACCAGCGGAACAAGCCCGAACATTATCGCAGCAGCGGCTCTTGCCAAAACACGCGGCGCAAAGGTTCTCGCCTTCACAGGCAAAGCCGACAGCCCGCTTGAACAAATGGCGGATGTCTGCATTTGTGCCGCGAGCACTGTCACAAGCGCCAGCCAGGAAATACATATCCTAGCCTACCATATTATCTGCGACCTAGTCGAACAAACAATTTCTGAAAGAAAATAGCAGTACCATTATGAAAATCGAAAAGCTTCAAGAGATCATAAACAAAATAAAGGGCGTAAGTGTAGCGGTGTGCGGCGATTTCTGCCTGGATGCATACTGGATTTTCGACCCGTGCGGGGGCGAAGTATCCGTCGAGACCAGCATAAAAGCCAATGCAGTGCAAAAGCACTATTACTCCCTTGGCGGAGCATCGAATGTAGTCGCCAACCTGGCGGCACTATCGCCGAGATCGATCTCGGTCATCGGGGTCGTTGGAGATGATATTTTCGGCAGAGAACTCCGCCGCCAGCTCTGTGAATTGAACGTCGATACCACAGGACTGGTTATCCAGCAGGATGACTTTAATACATTCACCTTCGGCAAACCCTACCTGGATGGCAACGAACAACCGCGTATCGATTTCGGTTTTTTCAACCAAAGGTCGAGACAGACTGATGAACTGCTGCTTAACCACCTTCGGCGCACGCTCGAAAAAGTGGATGTGCTGATATTTACGCAACAGGTGCCTGGAAGCCTCAGTGATTTCTTTATTGATGGCGTCAACTCGCTTTTCTCGGAATTCTCTAATAAGAAGATCCTGCTTGATTCACGGCATTACGGCCCCCAGCTGGCAAATGTGCTCAGGAAAACCAATGCTGTCGAAGCGGCAAAATTATGCGGCGCAAATGTAACTTACCGCGACATCATACCGCTTGAATCCACAAAGGAGTATGCAGCCAAAATTTACGAAAAGGAAAATCGGCCGGTATTCGTGACCCGCGGTTCGGGTGGCATAATCGTTTCCGATGCCGGCGGCATCCATGAGATTTCCGGCATTCAGCTGATGAAGAAAACCGATCCGGTCGGCTGCGGCGACACGACGATCAGCGCACTGGCACTGACGCTTGCAGCCGGTTCTGAGCCGGTTGAGGCTGCACATTTCGCCAACTTCGCAGCCGCCGTAACTGCCCAGAAATTGTTCACAACCGGTACCGCCAGCCCGCAGGAGATACTGGGTATCGCGTCCGATCCTGATTACATTTACCAGCCGGAACTTGCAAATGACAGACGCAGAGCCAATTATATTGCCCACAGCGATATTGAGCTTTGCTATCGCAGGGAAGCCCTCCAGCTTGGCCGCATCAAGCACGCGGTATTCGACCATGACGGCACGATCAGTACGCTGCGACAGGGATGGGAAGCGATAATGGAACCAGTGATGATCGAAGCCATTCTCGGCGACAAATTCAAAACAGCTGACGAAACCTTGTATCACCGCGTCCGCTTGCGAGTGCGTGATTATATCGACAAGTCAACCGGCATCGAGACGATCAAACAGATGCAGGGCCTGATAGACATGATCGAGGAATTCGGGTGCGTACCGCGGAATAACATACTTGATAAGTTCGGCTATAAAAAAATATATAACGATGCGCTCATGCTCATGGTCAACGACCGCGTCGCACGTTTCGCTCGCGGCGAACTGAGCCTCGGAGATTTCACGATCAAGGGATCGCTTGAATTCCTTAGATTTCTCGCGGGCAAGGGCGTGCGGATATATCTTGCAAGCGGCACCGATATGGACGACGTTATCAATGAAGCAAAAGTACTCGGTTACGCCGACATTTTCGATGGCGGCATTTACGGCTCCGTAGGGGATTCGAGCACGTTCAGCAAGAAGATGGTGATCGAGCGCATAATGCGGGAAAACCATCTGCACGGTTCGGAACTGCTGGTCGTCGGCGACGGCCCGGTGGAAATGCGAGAATCACGCAAGCGTGAAGGCATCGCCCTTGGCATCGCAAGCGACGAAGTGCGACGCTACGGCTACAGCCTGGAAAAACGTACCCGCCTCATCAAAGCCGGGGCGCATATTATTATCCCTGATTTTTCACAACTGGACCAAATAGCCAAACTCCTTTTTGCTGCGGATTAACATGACACCAAGAGAAAAATTCATCGCTGCACTTGAACGCAGGCCCATCACCGGCAGGGTCCCGCATTTTGAACTGGTATTTTTTCTTACAATGCATGCCGATGTATGGCGTAAGGCGGGTAATTACTAAATTGCGCGTGTTGTGCCGCGCATAATTACAGACGGTTCAATCATGAAGGTTTGACGGCCGATATCTTCGCCATTGATCAGTTTTAACAACACACTGGCTGCTTGCCTGCCAACATCTTCAAATGATACCCTGATCGTACTTAGCGAAATAGCAGGCAGCGCACTGGGTTCACAGTCCTGCAGTCCCATCACAGAAACATCATCCGGCACCTTAAGGCCGTGAAGTTCGCATTGTGCCAGCACGTCATACGCCAGCCAGTCCACCTGGCACACCACCGCGGTAGGCCCGTCACCGCGTCTGACCTGATCAACAACATCTGCCGCAAGCTGCCGATTTATTTGTTTATTCCATACCGCCAGATCCGGATGAAGTACGATCGGCTCAAGCCCAGCTTCTCCCATAGCCTTTCGATACCCGTCCTTGAACAGCTCAGTGCTTTCGAGCTTTGCGCCGGCAGTTGCATAAATTATGCGCTTGTGTCCTAGCTTCTGCAGTTCATGTGCAGCCAGAAATGCGGTTTTCTCGTGATCGCCGCGAACAACCGGGCAATCTACCCCGTTCAAGCCGCGATCAACAAAAACCAGCGGCATCGAATAATTCTTAATGATAGATTGATATGCTTCAATGTTCTCTTCTCTTCCCGAACACGCAGCGATAACACCATCGACCCGCTTGCCGAGAAAAAGGTCGATTTCGCGTCTCTCACGTTGGAGGTCATAGTTGTGCACAGCCAGCAGCGGCGAAAACTCCGGCCAAACAACTTCAGTTATGGCTTCAAGAATGCGTTCATAAAAATCCCCTCGCAAAAGCGCCACGAGCACCCCGATCGCGTATGTCTTACTTTGAGCCAGCCCGGCAGCCAGAAGGTTAGGCCTGTAACCCATTTCCTGCGCTACCGCCCTGATCTTATTGATCGTTTCAGGAGAAAGCGAACGCTTGCCCGGGTTGCGGCCGCTTATTGCGTGCGAAACAGTGCTCGCGGAAAATCCGCTTTTTTGAGCAATCAGTTTTATTGTTATAGCCATTTTAGTTCAAAACCAATGTATTCTTTAAAGTCTTGAACTTTATAACGCATAAACGACGTTAAATCTAGAACTTTCCGTAAATGATATAAATTTTTCTTATGCCTTGTTGGCACCTCTACCATGCAAGCTGTACCTGGTTTCCAGGATACACGACTCTCAGGCGGATGTCCTTAGATTTTACATAAGTAACATGTCCATCAGCCCAGCCCACCGGATTGTCTTGTGTTTTCAATAAAGTGGGCGGAGCATCGGGCCTCATTATAGGATTCCATTTCATAGTGCTTCCGCCATGACCGTAATCGCGGAATTTGGTCGGCCCTTTATCGCACATGAACAAGTGCGAAATGAACGGGCTCGTAGAGGTACCTTCAGCTGTTTGCGTTGCAAACGGTTTGGCACCGTTATGGTATGTACTGGGCAATGCGCCGTAATAACGGTAATTAGCATACCACGCGTAAGGAACACCTATAAAGCGCGGCAGTTGCTTGGGACTGGTATTGGGTCTTACAGAATCCCAGCCGCCTTTATCATTAGCTCCACCATAGAATGCTGTATACCATTTGGAATCCGCACACATTCCCCAGTCATTAGGCGATTCTTTTGCGAACTTGCGTATTACACCGCACTGAAAAAGTTTGCCTTCAGCGATATACGGCTTCAAAGCATTATAAACTTGTTCGATTTCCTGGCCTGCAGAGTCCAGGCTCAATGCATCTCTGACCAGCCAGGGTACTGTACTGTGCGATGGAAATTTGCCCTTGGCGTCAGTCGCCTGCGCAAACGCCGCCAAATGCATCTGTTTCACATTGTGCATACATACCACACGCTGCGCAGACATTCTCGCCTTGTTAAGTGAAGGCATCAAGATCGAAAGCAGCAGTGCGATAATGGAAATGACAACCAGAAGTTCTACAAGCGTAAAGCCTTTAGTTTGCTTCATCTTTTCCTCCTGCGGTAAAACAATAGAGAGGCACTTATTTCTGAACTGTTGAATCGTTTCAACATCTATAATACATCGACCAACAAGGCCTGTCAAATAAATTTAATGCTTTGGATTAGTTTCTTTGATTTTCTACTGCCGCTTTAGGCTTAGATTCCTGCTCGATCTTGTATTTCTCGAATTCGCCATACGGCAGAATTTCCTCGGGGTGGTCT
>Ga0154577_1212_pt6 | contig 28154 bp, 19 predicted proteins | sample RifGroF2_FD_116006 | JGI IMG/M metagenome (GOLD analysis project Ga0154577, IMG submission 116006) | Planctomycetes bacterium GWF2_42_9
AACGCGGTCTAGATTTCTGTCGATTAGCCAGAAATGTTTTGTTGGTTCTAATGCCAAGGCAACCTTTTTTGTTTGCCCGGGTTCAAGATACACACGCTCAAAACCACGCAAATCTTTTTCGTATGTTGTTACGCTGCTGACTTTATCCCTAACATAAAGCTGGACAATTTCATCTCCGGCCATTTTGCCGGTATTGGTTATATTGACGGTTACCGTGATAGGCGTATTTGCAGAGCCGTTCTTGGGCGTAACAATTAAATCACTATAGCTGAACGTCGTATAACTCAAACCATATCCGAATGGATAAAGCGGCCCAACGACACAGGATTTATCAATGCCGTTAGCGTCTGCCTTCTTTTGGCTATTTTGTGCGCCGGGCTTGCAAGGAAACGCGAGCGGTATTTGACCTACGCTGCGTGGAAATGTGATTGGGAGTTTGCCGCCGGGATTATATTTTCCGAAAAGCACTTCCGCGACGGCTTGTCCGGTGAATTCGCCGCCGAACCAGCTTTCTATTACAGCAGGGCAATTTTGCTGTATCCAATTAATGCTTACCGCGCGACCGCTTGCTAAAACAACTATGACTGGTTTGCCTGTGCTATGTAATTTATATAACAATTCATTTTGTATTGGTGGCAGATCAAGGCTTGTGCGGGAGTAACCTTCACCAACGATTCTTTTATTGTCGCCTACCGCAGCTATGATTAGGTCGCAATCTTTAGCGGCTGAAACAGCTTCATTGATGCCGTCAATCTCATCATCTGATAGGGGAGTGAAGATGATTTCATCTTTCGGCCATACTTTACTATAATGCGTGCAGCCTTGTTTATATACGATCTCTGAACTGTCTTTTGTTATTTCACGTATTCCTTCAAGTATGCTGATAACCTGGCCGTTGCTTGGGCCGTAACGACAGCGATGTGCTTCCTTTTCATCCGCATTAGGGCCTGTAACCAAAATTCTTTTCAGTGTTTTGGTGTTCAGGGGCAAAATGGACTTTTCATTTTTCAAAAGCACGATACATTTTCGTGCGGCTTCGAGTGCTTTTTCTTTGTGTTCTTTACAGGCAATAATTTTGTCTGCTTCTTCAGGATTGCGATAAGGTTTATCGAACAGCCCAAGTATAAATTTGACACGCAGAACATCAGAAACTCTTGCATCGACTATTTTCATTGATAGCGAGCCGTCAGCAATATTCTCGCGCAACGGCATAACAAAAACATTCGGTTCGTCAAAAAACGTACGAACGTTTCCGCCTGATTCAATAAAACAGCGAACTGCGCCTTTGTAATCCTGCTCGACAAAATGTTTATTCGAGAGAAACTCAACAGCCTCGGAGTCTGAAACAACGTATCCATTGAATCCCATTCTTTTTCGTAGGATTTCAATTAAGAAATATGAACTGCCGGAAATTGGCTCTCCATCCCAATCGTTATAAGAACTCATTACGCCGTGAATGCCGACTTCCTTAATTACACGTTCAAACGGATATAAATGAAACATTTCCATTTCGCGAGGCGTTACCTGCGGATCGGTTCTGGCGTGTCCATCGCGGCCTCCATTAGGAATTCCGTAAACCGCGAAATGCTTGCACGTAACTCCAATGCCGGACTCTTTTAAACCTTTGGCCTGTTCTATTCCGAGTTCAGTGATTAGAAAAGGGCACTCACTGTAACATTCAACCATCCTGCCCCATCGCGGATCGCGAGGCACATCGATAATCGGGGAATAAACGTTTGTATAACCTAATGCAAAACCTTCCTCGCCTGTGATTTGTCCTATACTGCGAACTAATTGCCTGTCGAATGCAGCACCAACACCCAACTGGCTTGGAAAATTTGTCGCTTTAGTATGAGCGATTCCGCGAATGCCTTCATTTGTAAAATCAACCGGGATGCCTAAACGCGTCTGTTCTATAAACCATTTCTGAACTTCGTTGATAACTTTGGTATGTTCTGATGGCGGCCAATCTGACCCTTCGCTTCGGAAGCCATTAAGATGTTCATCGATGTTGCCGATTCCGTCTTTCCAAATCTTATTTTTCCATTCCTCTGTCGGCAGTTTATCCTGCAAAACTTTTTTGTAGCCGTACAGCGTAACCAACTGCATTGTTTTTTCATCTACTGTCATTTGCGAAAGCAGATTTTTTACACGTTTTTCAACAGCAACGCAGGGGTCTTCATAAATATCCTTTTTCCAGTTTTTGTTGAAATCTATCCAGCCGTTGCGATAAATAGAATCTGACCCTATGCAAGGCATAACAAATGAAATGCTGAATAATACTGATATTAAAAACCTCGGGGGATATTTCATTACATTCATCCTTAAATGCTAATATATTTGTGTGCATATTAATATGTATTAAGGATTTTGACAAATAAAAATGATGGTTATTTTGGCAGATAGATTGTAACTTCCGCAGCCTTATTACGCTGAATGTTTACGATAAAACAGCCGTCTTCGATTTGCTTAACACCATAAAATTTTGTCTGCGTAAATCTTTTCTGGTTTTGCTGTCAATTTAAAAAGTTCAGAAGAGAGAAAGTTGTGCTTGTTAGAAAGGCCGATACTATCAGAATGATTGTTTTCTTTATACCTCATAGTTTAAACAATATTTTACTAAGTAAGTCAATGTTTTAAAACCGGCACACAATTTGTTCAAATGAGAGTTTAAGACATCTAAATTAGTAGTTAAAACCATTGAAATTTGATTAAAATATGTTAATTTTCCCGTTTTAATAAAAGTATCCGTGCGAAAACGTTTGTGATATGGTTTAAATCGCATTTTTAAGCAAATTTATACTATTTTTCGCAAAGAAATAAGATATAATCGTATTTTTAACAATTTAACAGGATGTTAGTAATGAAAGCACTGGTCAAATATGGCAATAATCCGAACGAATTAGAGATTCGCGAAATGCCTATTCCTGAAATCGGACTTGATGATGTGCTTTTGGAAGTTAAAGCTGCCGGCATTTGCGGTTGGGATGTCGAAATGTGGCAGCACAAAATGGCAACGAATTTTAATGTGCCGATCATCCAAGGCCACGAATTTTGCGGTGTTATAAAAGAAACCGGCAAAAATGTAAAAAATTTTAAAGTCGGCCAAAGAGTCGTCAGTGAAACAGCGGCTGAAATTTGCGGCAATTGTCCTCAATGCCGAACAGGAAATTATCATCTGTGTGCCGGCAGAAAAGGTTTCGGTTACGGCGTTAATGGCGCTTTCGCGGATTACGTAAAAGTGCCTTCAAGATGTCTGCACATTATCCCTGATAATATCAGCTTTGAACACGCAGCGTTAACAGAACCTGCTTGCGTCGCTTATCAGGCATTGGTCGTTCTTTCGCAAATACAGGCAGGCAGGGCGGTTTTAATCATCGGGCCCGGGCCGATAGGTTTGTTCTGTGTTCAGGTAGCCGCGGCCGCAGGTGCATATCCGATTATGGTTGCGGGAACTGAAAAAGATTCCGCACGGCTCGAAACAGCTAAAACGCTTGGCTGTGATTATGCGATTAATGTTTCTTCGCAGGATGCTATCGAATTTGTAAAAAGCAAAACTAACGGGCAAGGCGCACCATTGGTTGTCGATGCCGCCGGCAACGAACATACTTTGCGGATGGCTCTTGATGCGGTTGCTCCCGGCGGTCAGATAACAAAAATCGGCTGGGGACCCAAACCTATAAACTTCAGCCTTGATAAACTTTTGTCAAAAGCTGCTTGTTTGCAAGGCGCTTTTAGTCATAATTGGCCTACCTGGCAGGCGGTTTTGGCGATGATGGAAAATGGCAGTATAAAGATGGAACAGATGATTAGTCATAAGATTACTCTTGATAATTGGTTGGAAACATTTAAATTAGTAGAAGAGTGCAAGGTTACAAAAGCAATTATTGTATTTAATAGATAGGATTAGTTAAGAAAGTTAATATGGCAAAAATCAGCATCAAAGGTGAGAATTTACCAAATATTCCATGGCAGGATAAACCAAAGGGCAGCAATGACATAGTTTGGCGTTACAGCAATAACCCTGTTATACCAAGAGACCTTATTCCGTGCTCAAATAGCATATTTAATAGTGCCGTTGTTCCTTATAAGGGCGAGTTCGCGGGTGTTTTCCGTGTTGATGATAGATCGAGAAATATGCGGATTCATACCGGCAGCAGCAAAGATGGTTTCAACTTTCAGATCAATCCCGAACCAATTCAGTTCGTATGCGATGAGCCTGATATTGCCAAATTCATTGAAAGTTACGATCCGCGCGTTTGCTGGATAGAAGACCGCTATTACGTAACGTGGTGCAATAATTATCACGGCTACACAATAGGTATGGCATATACTTATGATTTCAAAAAATATTATCAGATGGAAAATTCATTTCTGCCTTTCAACAGGAACGGTGTTATGTTCCCGCGTAAAGTCAACGGCAAATACCTGATGTTTTCTCGCCCAAGCGATACAGGGCATACTCCTTTTGGAGATATATTTATAAGCCAAAGTCCCGACCTTATACATTGGGGCTGCCACAGACACGTTATGTCGCCCAAGAGAGATAAACTTACCTGGCAATGCACGAAAATCGGAGCAGGCCCGATTCCGATTGAAACTTCCGAAGGCTGGCTGGTCTTCTATCACGGTGTCTTGACAAGCTGCAATGGTTTCGTTTACCAGATGGGTGCGGCTTTACTCGACCTTGAAAAACCATGGAAGGTTATTTACCGCAGCAAAGATTATCTGCTTAATCCGCGCACTATTTATGAATGCGTCGGCGATGTTCCGAATGTCGTTTTTCCGTGTGCTTCGCTGCAGGATCCGGCAAGCGGTAAAATCGCGATCTATTATGGTTGTGCTGATACTGTTACAAGCCTGGCATTCTGTTACGCGGATGAAATTTTCGATTATTTGAAAAATAATTCAGAGCTTTAATAGCTTCGGGTAGATTTCCGTTTATTCTTAAAAATGACAGCGCTGGTTCTCTGTAATGTAAGAAAATCAGCCTTTGACCATATCCAGAGCGTCTTTGAAGCTTTTTTCGATCAGTTCGTAAAGTTCGTCGATGTCTGATTCTTCCGCTATTAATGCTGGTGCAACGGCAAACCACGATGGGTCGATTCTCATAATCAAACCGTTTTTCAAAGCGGTTTTCTTCAGGGCTTTGCCAAGTTCATCGAAAGGCTCATTGGGTTTGGTGTCTTTTACAAGTTCGACACCGAGCAGAATTCCTTTGCCTCGAATTTCTCGTACAACACCGAATTTTTTAAGGCCTTCAAGTTTGCTATATAAATATTTGCCGATTTTTTGTGCTTTTTTATCAAGCTGCTTTTCTGAAATTTCACTGATAACCGCGATACCGACTGCGCAGGCGAGCGGATTTTGTGCGTAAGTATTTCCGTGTGCGAATTCGACACTGCTGCCGGGCTTACCCAAAAACGCTTTCGATAAATCTTCATTTGCGATCATCGCGCCAAGCGGTATAACTCCGCTGCTCAATCCTTTTCCGCTGCATATAATATCAGGCGTTACATCGTAAGTCTGCGCGGCAAACATATTCCCTGTTTTGCCGTAACCTGTGATTATCTCATCAAATATCAGCAGCACATTATATTTGTCGCAGATTTCTCGCAGAATTTTATAATATTCCTGTGTAGGCGTAATAATTCCGCCTGTATTTCCTATCGGTTCGACAATAATTCCAGCGACCGTATCTGGGTCTTCGCAGACTATTGTTTCCTCGAACATTCTTGCTGCGAACCGGTTGCATTCATCCCAATTTGAGAATTTGTCTCGCAGCATATTTGGATTCGGCACTTTTAAGAAGCCAGACATCTGCGGCTCAAATTTTGTCTTTCTCGGCCCTGTACCGCTTGCGGACATTGCGCCGAATGAACTGCCGTGATAACCCATATATCTGCTTATAAACTTATATTTATCGCTTTGGCTTGTTTGTTTGAAATATTGTCTTGCGAATTTTAGTGCCGATTCGACGCTTTCAGAACCGCCGCTGAAACCTTTTACATATTTTAAATTTCCCGGCGCAACAGAACCAAGTTTTTCAACGAACTCTAACGCAATATCGGATATGCCGTGAAGGGGCGGAGCGAATGTCATAATTTCAGATTGCTTGCGCAACGCTTCGATAATTCGCGGATGACCATGCCCTAATGAAGCGACAAAAATTCCGCCAATAGCGTCAAAATATTTCTTGCCATCAACATCGTAATAATACAAGCCTTTGGCGGATTTCATTATTAACGGATTTTCAATAAAATCCATCGTCTGCCTGTAATCCAGAAAAGTTCTTTTAAGCAGCTGCTCCTGTCTTGTGCTTAGTTTCATTTCTTCATCCCCATTAGCGTAAGTATCAGTTCGGGTTTGTTATTTAAAACAAAATGATTTATATGAATGTGCTCTATCAATGCTTTTTCCGCGGCTTTCCAGTTACGGCCGATCAGTGCATCTATTATTTTCCTGTGCTGACGAGTCGCCAATTCCCTTGACGGTAAATCGGTATCTTCGCACATAAAAAGAATTTCGTAATATTTGCCATAATGCTCGAAAAAATCCTTAATATACCTGTTTTGTGATTGTCCTATTAGATAGCTGTGAATGGAATTATCAGCGCGGATATTTGTTTTTGTGATCACATTCTTCTCAAGCATCTTTTTCAAAACGTCTGCATCAAGGTGTTCTTTCGCCAGTTCCAATGCTTTTAATTCCAACACTTCGCGAACCTGTAAAAATGCGGTCAAGTCTTCCTTATTAAAAGGCCTAAGTCGCCAGCCGCATCTGGGAACGTGCTCAATTATGCCTTCACCTGCAAGCCTGTTGAATATTCGCCGAATGACGGTTCTGCCGGTTTGATATTTTTTGGCAGTTGCGTCTTCACGCAGAAAATGCGCGACACCGCCCAGACTTTCCAGGACTAATTCTTTGGACACTTTTTCATATAAGTCGGTAGGGGGCAAGGCTTCTTTGTTTTCCGTTTTGGCTGATTTTATGTTTTTTTTTGATGCTGTTTTCAGCCTGTTGTGCTTATCCTTGACAAGTATCCCCTTATCAATAAGAATATCAACCGCTTTACGGACAGGTGTAATGCTTACATCGTATTCGGCGCATAATGATTGCAGGGTAAGCTCTTTATCTGAAAGCCTGCCCGCTGATAATTTGTTTGCTATATCGTTTGTTATGAAATTCACCCATGTCATAGCGAATATTGTACTTGACTTTGTGTACAATGTCAAATATATATTGGACACAATATAAAGAAGTATGTGAGAAGAAATATGAAAATAATCGTCGCACTTGATTCGTTCAAAGGCAGCCTGACAGCGTCCCAGGCCTGTGAAATCGTCTCTGATGCCATAATCTCGGAATATCCTCTATTAAAACGGTTTTAAAGCCTATGGCTGATGGCGGCGAAGGAACTGCCCGTGCAATGCTTACCGCCAGAGGCGGCAAATGGATAGAAAAAAAAGTAATGGGGCCTTTGCCTTCGATGGAAGTTGACGCAGGTTTTGCCTGGTTCGACAAACAAAAAGAAGCAATTGTCGAAATGGCTACAGCAAGCGGAATAGAACTTTTAACGATTCAGCAGCTCAACCCGATGCTGGCAACTACTTATGGCACGGGACAATTAATAAAAGCGGCCGCGGATTTTGGCGCACAAAAAATTCTGCTCGCTGTCGGCGGAAGCGCTACCGTGGATTTGGGAATCGGTGCTGCGATGGCATTGGGCTGGAAATTTCTTGATGGAAATAATGAGCCTGTTTCATTCGGCGGTCAGGCTTTGCAGAAAATAAAAAAAATCGTTAAGCCAAAGTCGCTAAAAATTCCCGCGATCGAAGTTCTTTGTGATGTAAAGAATCCGCTTTGCGGCCTTGACGGAGCGGCAAAAGTATTTGGGCCGCAGAAGGGGGCTTCTCTTGAAATGGTCGAAGAACTCGAAAAAGGTATGCTCAACGTCGCGGATATTATAAAAATCGCGACAGGTACAGACATTAAAAATATGCCCGGCACAGGAGCGGCAGGCGGTTTATCCGCAGGTGCGATGGTTTTTATGAACGGAAAACTTGTTTCAGGCGTTGATACGATAATGCGTGAAATTCAACTGGAAAAAGAAATGGCCGATGCCGACTGGATCATCACAGGCGAAGGCTGTTTCGATCAGCAATCGTTAAAAGGCAAAGTCGTTTCAGGTATAATCAAAATCGCTAAAAAAACGAATGCAAAAATCGCTGTTATAGCAGGTTCAGTCTTGCTGAAAAAAGACGAGTACAAAAAATATGGAATCGAAACAGCGATCGGCTGCCGAAAAGATGGTATGACTCTGGAATATGCAATTACAAATTCCCTGAAACTTCTCGCAGCGGCTTCACTGGAATTCGCCAAGAAAAATATTTAGATTGTTTTAGGCCGGCTATTCAAAGATTAACGTGCCGAAAAATTCCGGCCTGTGAAAATCAGGTCTTGGCAAATCAACTTTCGCCCAAGTCAGCCAATGCGGATGCGATGTTTGATCTGCGCATTTGTAAAGATTGGCACTCCATCTCACGCCTGAAGCCGGTTTAATAACTTTTGAGTATTTATTAAGGATTTCAATCGGTATAGCATATTGAAGAGTCCACGTTATCGGCTCTTTTATTTCCGGCTCAACAATTTTCGGCATAGATGCAATAACTTCAATTTTATCGCAATCACTATTAGAAAATGGCTTGACGTTTTTTCCTCTTTCAGTCTGGTGGTAAAGCAATAAGGTTCCACCGCAATTCATTTCAAGATTAAAATAGCCCGTCGATATGTCTTCGTTCGGCGTGAAAAAGAATTCAGCACAACTGTCTCTGCATACCATATCCTGATGCTGCTTTCCGACCGCGCGAACGTATTGATCTTCAACTTTGAAAAAGACATAAATATTTTTATCGTCGTAAAGAAGTTTAGCCTGCACTTTCGGGAAATGCTTTGGTTTATCACCCATATAATAAGTTAATTCCAGAGTGTTGGCATTATCCCATTGGATACTTTTTAAATCTGATGAATTTGCTTTTTTAACCATATATACGCTGTCCATATTCATATTCTCCGTTCTAAAAGGTGATGCAGGTAAATCTGCTTTGTTGTATAAGTTGCATTCGATCCAATCGGCCCAGCCGTATCGAACTGCTTTCGGATTTTTAATTTCGTCAGACCAGACCAAAACGTCGTTGCCGTCGATTTTCGCGTTCGCGGGCAAAAAATTATTATCTTCCCCGGCAATTACAAAACTTTTCAGCGGTTCGTTGTTTGACGTTTTCAGCCCCATTTGGGAATGTTTAAAATAAATTCTGATCTTGTCGCCTTCGATTTTCATTGCTTGATATAATGGGCCGGAGTAGACAATATCTTTAAATCCATAAGTTTTAGCCAGTGCCCAAAGGGCAAGTCGATGGCCGACGGGCTGCTTATTTTTCGGATGAATATCATTTGCATCGCCGACATCTATTGTTACCGCCATTCCCGTATTCGCAACAGCGGTTAACGTTTTTAATTGTGCCTCACGAAGATAAATCCATTTTGCGTTATTAGGATCGATCTTTCCGGAAGCGGGCAGTTGAACGTAATAAAACGGAAAATCTCCCTGCTGCCAATGACTTCTCCAGTTTCGAATCAAAGCCTGGAATAATTCGCCATAAACATTCGCACTTTCACGATTTGATTCGCCCTGATACCATATAACGCCTTTAATGCAGAAAGGTTTGATCGGGTGAATCATTGCATTATAAACAAGGCAGGGTCTATACTTGACTCTTATTTCATTTGGCAGAATCGGCTGTTTGGGTTTTGGTTTACGCTCTGCAACCGCCGTCATTACATCTTCTCGCCATTTTTGGTATGCCGGCGCGTATTGCTTTTCGTAAAATTCTTTATGTGCCTGATTGTTTGCATCGGCAACGAGGAATTCATTCAAAACAGGATTGCTTTCGAGCGTCTCTCTGCTCATCCACGCCTGCGCGGTGCTTCCGCCGGAAGAAGAATTTATAAGTCCGATCGGCTTATTTAATTTACTGTTGAGTTCTTTCCCGAAATAATAACCAACCGCACTGAAATCAGCCGCTGTTACGCTGTTGCATTCTACCCATTTGCCTTTGCAGTCATCCAGCGGTTTTTCCGATGGCGTTGCTTCGACGCTGAAAAGTCTTATCTTGGGCAAATTTGCTTTCGGCAGTTCCTCATTGGCATCGCTTGAAACTTTAAGTTTAAGTTCCATATTGGATTGACCAGAGCAAAGCCAAACTTCGCCGATGAGAATATTGTTGATGACTTTAATTTCATTGCCGCAATTTATCGTTAATGTGCATTTTTCACCTTTTTTCGGCGTTTGAATTTTTACAAGCCATTTTCCCTGTTCATTTGCTTCAGTTGCAACCTTTTTCCTGTTCCACGAGCCGATTACAGTTACTTTACTTTTCGGTTCTGCTTTACCCCAGATTGGAACCGCCGAGTCGGCCTGCAAAACCATATTGTCCGAAATGATGGATGGCAGCCAAATCGCGGAGTACGTTGTTGAAACACATATCAACAATGCAAGAATAGCCTTTTTAATCATATTTCGCGAATCCTTAATATAATTTCAAGATGTAAATATTATTAATTAAAACTCTGATGTTTACAAGTCTTATTTGCTTTGAATGAAATTTATGCCTAAACATTTTTTTTCTTACCCAGAACACTAATTTTGACAATCTTGTCTGAAACTGTTATAATTTTCCAAATATTCAATTTTAAATATTAATTTTTAAATTATAAGGTTTATATGCGGTTATCGGCAAGGATGCAGAAGAAACAATGGCACATTTTCCCTGTTCAGCCAAAATCGGCATCTTTAGCGTCAGAACTCAAAATTTCCCCGCTTTTATCGCAACTTCTCTATAATCGTCAGATTGAAACAGCGGATCAGGCCAAAACTTTCCTGAATCCAAAGCTCGCGGACCTGATAGAACCAGAACAAATGCCAGGCATCGTCCCGGCAGTTGACCGAATCGAAAAAGCGGTAAAAGAAAAACAGAAAATCACCATCTACGGCGACTACGATGTCGACGGCATCACAGCGGTTTCGATTTTGCTTGGACTTTTCAAACTTCTCGGCGCGGAAGTTGATTATTATATTCCGCACAGAGTCGATGAAGGTTATGGCCTGAATGTTGAGGCGATTTCGCAAATTGCCGAAAGCGGCGCAAAATTGATCATCAGTGTCGATTGCGGAATTACCGCCTTCACCGCTGCGCCTGCCTGTCGTGAAAAGGGAATGGATTTGATCATCACAGATCACCATCGCCCTGAACCTGACGGCAGATTGCCGGAAGCGGTCGCGATAGTGCATCCGCATTTGGATTCGAATTATCCAGCTCAATCAAATTCCGGCGCAGCCGTTGCATTCAAACTAGCCTGGGCAGTTGTAAATCGAATCAAAAATGGCGCGACAACGCCGCAGCATCTTCGTCAATATTTGATAAACGCGACAATTTTCGCCGCGATGGGTACGATCGCCGACGTCGTTGATCTTCGAGGTGAAAACAGGATCATAAGCAGCTTCGGCCTTCGCGCGATTGCCGATTCTACAATGCCCGGCGTTGAAGCGTTGCTGAACGTAGCAGGGATAAAAGGCCAGACCATCGATAGTTTCCATATGGGTTATTGTTTGGCGCCGGTTCTGAACGCCGCCGGCCGAATGGGTCATTCGCGTCTTGCGGTTGAACTGCTCACAAGCGATAATAGCTTGAAAGCACTTCGAATCGCAGAATATCTCAAAGAGCAAAATAAACAGCGTCAGCAAATGGAGAAAAAAATTGTCAAACAAGCATGTACGATGATGGCCGAACGCGGTTTCGATCATCCAGACCGCAAAACAATTGTCCTTGCAAGCGACGATTGGCACACCGGCGTTATCGGAATCGTCGCGGCAAGACTTTCTGAAAAATATTATAAGCCCACAATCCTTTTCAATATTTCAAACGGCAAAACTCAAGGCTCCGCTCGTTCGATTGAAGGGTTCGATATTTTGGAAGCGATCTCGGCCTGTAAAGACCGCTTGAATACCTTTGGCGGACATTCGATGGCGGCAGGAATGACAATCGATATGGAGAAAATCGACGATTTTACACAAGCATTTGAAGATTATGCCATTTCGCATTGGAAAGAAGAGGAGTTTACATCCAAACTGGAAATCGATGCCGTTTGCAGTTTGAAAGATTTATCCGTGCCTGCCATTAAATTATTTTCAACACTTGGCCCGTTCGGCAGAGGCAATCCCGCTCCTGTTTTTGCCGCTAGGGGGGTCAGGTTGATCGCGTCACCCAAAAAAGTCGGCGTCAATAATGACCATCTCCAGTTGGTTGTCTCTGATAATAGTGCCAGTATCCGCTGCATAGGGTTTAATATGGCTCATCTGGAGAAAAAACTGCTCGAAAACGAATTTTTCAACATTGCTTTTGAAGCACAGGTCGATAACTTCTTCGGTCAGCCGTCCGTTCAGCTTGTTTTGGCCGACATACAATTTAACTAGCTTTTTTGCAATCTTTTAGGTAAAATCGTACATATATTTTGGGGGTTCTGTTTACAAATTTAAGTATAACAGTGTCGTTTAAGTGCCGATAATGTGATAATGCAATTATTTAAAAATTTATACTTAATATTCTTCTTTTTGGCATTGTTTGCGTTGGAAATTAATGCTGAAAATGACTGTAACTGTACCGGCGATTCCAAACTGATAAATTCCGAAAAGATTTATCAGCAAATCGAACAGGGTGCAGAGAAAGTCAAAGTCATTATTAATCTTAAACAGCCGCAGATGCTCCGTGAGAAAAAAGTTAATTGGCGTTCTAAAGAATCCAAAGATCGCCTGCATACCGAAGTCAAAACAGTTCAGGACAAAATTCTTAAAAAACTTCACCAAAAAGATTTTTCGATGCGTTATCGTTTTCAAAACCAAGCGACATTTTCGTGCGAGATTTCCATCGATGCTTTAGACAAAATTCTGCTTGATCCCAATGTTGTATCAGTTGAGCCGGTTGAGTATTTGCAAAAACATCTCGCGCAAGGTATTCCGTTAATCAACGGCTTATTATATCGCTCGCAATACAATGGGCAGGGCGTTGCGGTCGCGATTTGCGATACTGGTGTTGATTACAATCATCCTATGCTTGGCGGCGGAAATTTCCCAAACAGCAAAGTTATCGGCGGCTACGATTTTGGCGATAACGACGCTAATCCTTTTCCGCAATCAGACGAACCTCACGGCACAAGTTGCGCCGGTATCGCAGCGGGCGATTTGGGTACAATGGGCGACTATATCGGCGGCGTCGCATATAATTCAAAAATTTACGCTCTCAAAGTCCAGGACAGTTCCGGAAGTATGGGTAGCGATAAAATCGCGGCCTCTTGGGATTGGTGCATAACACATCAGTACGATGATCCCGACTTTCCAATTATGGTAATAAGCGTAAGTCTTGGCGGCAGCACAGGCTATTCAAGCCATTGTGATAATTTGTCGTATTCGACATCTGCCAATAATGCAGCTGCGGCAGGAATATGTATTGTTGTTTCAGCAGGCAACGAAGGCTATTGCGATAAAATTGCCGCACCAGCTTGTTTGAGCAATGCCATTTCTGTCGGCGCTGTATACGATGCCGCTTTTGGAACATATCGGCCATGCATTGATTCTGCATCCTGTGCTTCAAAAACCGCCAGCAGCAGTTGTGCCACCGGTTACTATGCAACAGATAATACCGCGGCAGATATGGTAACCTCATATTCAAATGTCGCCTCGATTCTCAATGTTTTTGCACCGTCGAGCAAAGCATATACTCTTGATATTGTCGGTTCCGGCGGCTATAACACTTCCGATTACCATTCGAGTTTTGGCGGAACATCCGCAGCCGCTCCTTATACCGCAGGTTCAATCGCGTGTATCCAACAGGCCGCGAAAGAAATTACGGGAAGGTTTTTAACTCCTCCGCAGGTTCGCGCAATTCTTACGTCTACCGGCGACGCGGTTACCGATACGAAAGTAGCAATTACAAAACCTCGAATTAATCTTGGCAATGCTATCGAAAGTTTGTACGGCTGCAAATCAATTACAATAGGCCAAGGGACTTCTACCTGGAGTTATCCTTTCCGCACACAAAGCGCAGACAGCAGAACGCAGGTTATTTATTTGGCTTCAGAAATTGGCAGCGCAGGCACAATTTCTGCTCTCCAATTAAAGGTCTCATCTGTACCCTCAACGACTATGTCAAATTTTACAATCCGTATGAAGCATACATCGCTGTCCCAATATAGTTCGTGCGCATTTGAATCTTCAGGCTGGACAACAGTATATCAGGCAAGTGAAGATATTGATGTAAAAGGCTGGCGTTTATTTACGTTTACAACGCCTTTTGTCTATAACGGTACAAATAATCTGATGGTGGATTTCAGCTATAACAACAGCCGAGGTTCGAATCCTTCAGGTTATTGCTATTATTCAACCCCAGGCGGCAACAGAAGCGCTTATGCTTATTCCAATAATAATTATGGCGACCCTCTCAATTGGTCAAGTTCTTATTCACCTTCTGTATCGTGCAGCACTTATGTGCCGAATGTGATCTTTGCAATATGTATGGATTCACTGCCTGCTCCGGTTTTAAATGCCGAACCAAACTTTACACCTGGCCTGTGCAATACGATATCTTGGAACAGTGTTCCAAATGCTGATACGTACTATGCCGAATATTCCAATGATTCGACTTTTAATGTCGTCGAAGTTAACACCGGCTGGATAGCAGATGCGAATTATCAATTCTGTTCGCTGATAAATGGCCAGGCATATTGGTATAGAGTAAAGGCCAAGAATAATTTCTTTAATATCGAAAGCGATTGGTCAAATGCTGTCTCATCACGTCAATGCGCGACAATTGGCGACTTCCAACCGGATTGCATCGTTGATTCGCTGGATTTGGCCGTTATTGCGGATCAATGGCTCATTTCCGAAGGTGATTTGACTGGCGATATCGCACCACAGCCCGATGGCGATGGAACCGTTAATTTTCTGGACATCTCTGAATTTGCACTTCATTGGATGCAGTAGCGGTTTTTCATTTAGCCGTCGCCAAAAGGGTGATTAAATATTTGTTTAATATTTATCTTCATTTATTTTCAAAATATGTTATAATACTCACCTTGTATTTCTAAACACCGATAAAGTGCATCTTTTTTAGGATTTTCAAATGCCATTTAAAACACTTGGGCTTTCTGACCCATTAGTACGCGGTATTCTCGCGACAGGTTATACTGCGCCAACCGAAATTCAGTCACAGGTAATACCAACAGCGATCGAAGGCAAAGACATAATCGGCTGCGCCCAAACAGGCACTGGCAAAACAGCCGCGTTCGTACTGCCGATTTTAAACCGCTTAAGCCACGAACCTGCCGCTAAGGGCAGAGTTGTAAGAGCCGTAATTCTGACACCTACACGTGAACTTGCTCTGCAAATTCATCAGTGCATTGTGGATTATGGCCGATTTCTCAATCTTCGCACTCTGACAGTTTACGGCGGTGTGAACATCAGCGGGCAATTATCGCAATTAAGTCGAGGCGTTGATATAATTGTGGCAACTCCCGGCAGACTTATCGATCATATTAACCGCAGAACAGTTGACCTTCGCCATACAGAAGTACTTGTACTTGATGAAGCCGACCGTATGCTCGATATGGGTTTTATAAACGATGTGCGAAAAATTATTTCGTATGTCCCGCAAAAACGTCAAACGATGCTGTTTTCCGCGACTATTCCGAAGGAGATTCATAGTCTCGCTTCGAGTGTAATGCAGCACCCGAAAACAATTCAGGTTGGCAGGCAGCATAATCCAATCGAAACTATCACACAGCATTTATTTTCTGTTACCAAAGAAAATAAAATGCAGTTGCTGCTGCATATGCTTCAGAATGGCAGTATGTACAGCGTTTTGATTTTCTCGCGTACGAAACACGGCGCCGATAGGATCAGCAGAAAACTTCAGCAGGCCGATATTAAATCAATGTCTCTGCATTCAGATAGAACTCAAAATCAGCGTCAGCGTGCTCTTGAAGGCTTCAAAAGCGGTAAATTCCAGGTTCTTGTCGCGACAGATATCGCCGCAAGAGGAATTGATGTTGAAGGAATTTCGCACGTGATCAACCATGATGTGCCTTCATTTGCTGAAGACTACATTCACCGCATCGGTCGTACCGGCCGTGCTGCAGCAACCGGAGATGCTATTACATTTGTTGCGCGTGACGAAGAAAAATATGTACGCCAGATAGAAAAATTCATCGGCAAAAAACTGAAATTTGAAAAGTGTGAAGGTTTTGTTCCCTCTAATCCCGAACCAAATCAAGAACACGAACATAGACCGGAAAGGCCGCAGCGTTCCGATAGAACTCGTAATGAGGAAAGTCGGGAGCGTTCGCATCGTGGCAAAAAGAAATCTTTTCCATACTGGCGAAAGAAAAAACGCTAAAAATCAGAGTTTTTTCTGCGCATAAAAAAAGCGGCAGGCCTGCTCTGCCGAAGTTTAGCCAATCTGCAATTATTGCAATGATTAGCGACATCGGCCGCAAGTATTCCGCTAATTTATATGCCACCTCAAAGGATGGCCTTCTTACCCTTCCACCTATAATATACAAAACAATTTTCACTATGCCAAATTTTGAAAAGGGGATATTGGTGAGGATTATTTTGAAATTTCCAATTTCAAACCTTAAATCATTATTGACTAATGGTTAAAAATCTCCTATTATCGATGTTTTAGGAAGTTTTACTGTTCGCGTATTAAATTATTTTGTTAATCCGCGGGTAAGCACTTAAAACAATAAGTCCTTTATTCGCGGGAATTTACTACCCTAAAGGGTAAGGAGTTTTATTGTGGCTCAAACAGATGATTTTCGTAACATAGTATTACTTGGTCATGGCGGCTGCGGCAAAACGAGTCTGGCCGAATCTATTCTTCATAAGACCGGTAAAACAAACAGGTTAGGGACAGTCGAAGAGAAGAACACAGTCAGTGATTTCGACGACGAGGAAAAGGATCGCGGAAATTCAATTCACTCCGCAATAATGCACACAAAACACAATGGCAAAGAAATCAACGTCATTGATACGCCCGGTTATCCCGATTTCGTAGGCGCTGCTTTAACATCAATTCCTGCCGCTGATTGCTGTGTAATTGTTGTCAACGCTGCGACTGGTATCGAAGTCAACACGCGAAAACTTTTCCAGGCCGCGACGGATGCCGGCAAAGCAAGAATCATCATCATCAATAAGATGGATACTGATACAACTGATTTGCCCGAATTGATCAAGAACATACAGGCTACTTTTGGTAAGCTGTGCAAATGTGCGAATCTGCCAAGTTCAGACAGGGCATCAGTTGTCGATTGCCTCGAAAAAGCATCCGGCAATCCTCTCTTTTCCGATGTTGAAAGTGCACACATTGATCTGGTCGAAAGCGCTATCGAAGCGGATGATAAATTAATGGAAGCATATCTCGGCGGCGAAACCGTTTCACCGGAGCAGATTGCGGCTGTTTTCACAAAAGCTCTTGCTGAAGGAAAGATCATTCCTATTCTTTTCACAAATGCCCGAAAAGAAATCGGCGTTAGTGAATTCCTGGATATTATCACAAAAGATGCTCCATCGCCTGCACAGGTTAAACCTGCCAGTCTCGTTGATGGAGATAAAGTTACTGAAATGAAGGCGGATCCAAATGGCCCATTGGCAGGTCTGGTTTTCAGAGTTGGTGCTGATCCGCGTTCAAATATGAAATACGCTTCCATACGAATCTTCAGCGGTACTTTGAAAAGTGATACCGCTATGATGCGTAATCACGACAAAAAATCGATTCGTCCCGGCCACGTCCTCAAGAATCAGGGCGCTGAAATCGCTGAAGTTCCGGCAGGCGTTGCAGGCGATATTGTTACTTTGGCAAAACTTGAAGAATTACAGATAGGTGATTTGATCCACGATGGCAAAGTTTCAGGCAAATTCCCAATGCTGCCTGTTCCATCTCCAATGTTCAGTCTTGCTCTTGAGCCGACTTCAAAGGGTGATGAGCAGAAATTGGGCATAGCTATGGAAAAACTGACAGAAGAAGACGTTTGCTTCAAAGTCAGCCGTGATTCACAGACGCACGAACTGGTTATCAGCGGTCTTGGCGATTTGCATCTGCGTGTTATGCTCTCTAAGATGGAAAAACGATTCAAACTTTCAGTTACTACCAAGAAACCGAAAATTCCATACCGCGAGACAATTACGATGAAGGCGGAAGGCCATTATCGTCATAAGAAACAAACAGGCGGCGCCGGCCAGTTTGGCGAAGTTTTCCTGAAAATTGAACCAGCTCCGCGCGGCTCTGACCCTACTCTCGTATTCTCCTGGGATATTTTCGGCGGCTCAATTCCAGGCCAGTTCGAAGCACCTATTCTCAAAGGTATTCAGGAAATTATGGAAAACGGTGCTGTTGCAGGTTTCCCGATGAAGGATATAAAAGTCTCGATTACTGATGGCAAGCACCATCCGGTAGACTCGAAAGAAGTCGCGTTCCGTGCGGCAGGCAAAGGCGCATTTCTCGATGCGATCGCTAAAGCAAAACCGTGTTTGCTTGAGCCAATCGTAAATATCGAAATTACCGTACCTGCCGATTACGTTGGTAACATCGCCGGCGACCTCTCAAGCCGTCGTGGCCGTGTTCAAGGTCAGGATATGCTCGCTGGAAATATGATGATTATCAAGGCGCAGGTTCCGCTTTCCGAAGTTGCAAGCTACGACAGCCAGCTCAAAAGCGTTACCGGCGGTCAGGGCAGCTATTCGATGGAATTAAGCCATTACGAAGTTGTTCCGCCAAACGTTCAGCAGCAGGTAATTGCTCAATACGCTAAGACCAAACAGGCAGAGGTCGAATAATTTTTGCGATTAAAACCTCGTCTCAAAAAGGCGGGGTTTTTTTATATTAGTACGTGAAGTAATACGGTATTTTGGAACGCCTAACATGATTTCTCAACCTGATAACAGGGGGAAAAAGGCAAAAGACACGGTATGTGGGATGTCTGTAAACCTTGATTCTCCCGCCGATAAATTCACTTACAACAGCAAAGATTATTTTTTTTGCTCTGTAAAATGCGCAGAGAAATTCCGCGCAGACCCTGAAAAATATCTTGCCCCGAAACCTCTTACACAATCCATACCATCGGACTTGGATACGATCTACACCTGCCCGATGCACCCTGAAATTCAAAACAAGGGGCCGTCTAACTGTCCTAAATGTGGAATGGCTTTGGAGAAGCTGGAAGAGTCCGCAGAAGAAAAACCAAATCCCGAATTAATTTCTATGAGCCGTCGTTTCTGGATTAGTCTGGTTTTGTCTCTGCCCATAATTTTCATCGCGATGGGACACCATTTCGCCCCGAAATTTATCGAATCGATTGCCCCCATGCGTACTTTGTATTGGGTTGAATTTATTCTCGCTACGCCTGTTGTTCTCTGGTGCGGCTGGCCTTTTTTTCTTAGGTTCTGGCAATCTATCGTAAACCGCAGTCCAAATATGTTCACCCTCATCGCGATCGGTGTTTCAGCTGCTTATTTTTATAGTATCGCAGCTGTTATTGCGCCGCAAATTTTCCCGTCATCATTCCGCAACCCTCACGGCGGAGTAGATGTTTATTTTGAACCGGCTGCCGTCATTACCGCATTGGTGCTTATGGGGCAGGTTCTTGAATTACGTGCCAGAAGTAAAACAAGCAGTGCGATTCGGGAACTCCTCAGCCTTGCACCAAAAACCGCGCGTAAAATTTTTGATGATGGATACGACAAAGATGTTGCAATAGAAGATGTGCAGGTTGGCGATAAATTGCGTATTCGGCCCGGCGAAAAAATTCCAGTTGATGGCATTGTGATAGATGGTTCAAGTTTCATTGACGAATCAATGCTTACAGGTGAGCCTGTGCCTGTCGAAAAAAAAACGGACTCGAAAGTTGTTGCCGGAACAATAAATACTACTGGCTCACTTACAATGCAGGCCGAGCATATAGGTTCAGAAACGATGCTCGCGCAAATCGTTAAAATGGTCGCACAGGCGCAAAGGAGCAAATCGCCGATCCAAAAAGTCGCGGATACTGTCGCATCTTATTTTGTTCCGTTTGTTTTTGCCGCAGCAATAATCACTTTTTTAATATGGTCTTTGTTTGGTCCGCAGCCTCGTTTTGCGTATGCTCTGGTTAATGCCGTTGCTGTATTGATAATCGCTTGTCCTTGTGCACTTGGCCTTGCGACCCCGCTTTCGATAATGGTTGGCCTTGGCAGGGGAGCGAAGGCAGGTGTTCTTATCAAAAGCGCAGAAGCACTCGAAAAGATGGAACGCGTCAACACGCTTGTCATAGATAAAACCGGCACTCTTACCGAAGGCAAACCGAAAGTTGTTTCTGTTTTGGCAAATGGAATCAATGAATATGATTTGATTAAAATTACCGCTAGCGCCGAGAACTATTCCGAACATCCTCTTGCGACTGCGATTGTCAATTTTGCCGAAAGCAAGAACATTCCGCGTTTGGAAGTCAAAAGTTTCTATGCTATCGCCGGCAAAGGTATCATTGCTTCTGCGGATGGCAAAAAAATTCTAATTGGTAGCCAGGATATTGTTGAGGAAAATGGAATCGATATTTCACCTCTTTCCGCCAAAGCCGATGATCTCCGCAAACAAATGCAAACGGTTGTTTTTGTCGCGCTTGATGGGCATATTAGAGGTTTGTTTGGAATTGCTGACCCAATCAAAGAATTTGCGTACGAAGCTATAAAAACAATTAAAAGTCAATCGCTCGAAGTGGTTATGCTCACTGGCGATAATCAACAGACCGCTGAAAAAATAGCAAAAGAGCTTGGTATTGAAAAAATTTACGCGAAGGTGATGCCGAATCATAAGAACGAGATTGTCAAGCAGCTTCAAAAGCAGGGCAGAATTGTCGCAATGTCCGGCGATGGAATAAACGATGCTCCGGCTCTTGCGCAGGCCGATGTAGGTATTGCAATGGGAACAGGAACAGATGTCGCGATGGAAAGCGCGGATATTACGCTCGTCAAAGGTGATTTACGCGGCCTGGTTAAAGCCAGAACTTTAAGCCGGGCGACAATGAAAAACATTCGCCAGAATATTTTCTTCGCGTTCTTCTATAATTCGATCGCGATACCTATCGCGGCTGGTTTGCTTTACCCATTTTTAGGAATTTTACTTAGCCCGATTATCGCAGCCGCCGCTATGAGTTTTAGCTCCGTATCTGTCGCAGCCAATGCGCTCCGCTTGCGAAATTTAAAATTATAAATTTAATGCTTTTAGAACTGCTTTACGAATTACATCCGTTGGGCAATCGGTTTGTGCGAATAATTTGAATTGTTCCGCTGCTTGATAAATAAACATCTCGGCGCCGTTTACAATTTTTGCACCAGCTTTTTTGGCGTCTTGCAATAATTGCGTTTCAAAAGGATTGTAAACAGTATCGAAAACAGTTTGCGTTGATTTCAAATGTTCCGCAGATATGGGGCTTTCATTAACGTTTGGATGCATTCCTATGCTGGTGCAGTTAATTATAATATCAGCATTTAAATTTTGAATTTCATCTATGCTTGCGAAATGACATTCAAATTCGTGTGCAAGGCCCTGTGCTTTTTCAACGGTTCGATTATAAATCGTGATCTTAGCGCCCACATCCGCAAGACCGGCTACGATAGCCCTCGCAACGCCGCCCGCGCCGAAACATCCAACTGTTTTGCCTTTAAGCTGTTTACGTGATATGCCCATTGCGCCGGTCAGTGCATCAAGTGCGCCTGCGTAATCCGTATTGCAGCCGTTGATTCGTTCGTTGATTCCGATTACCAGCGTGTTCACCGCTCCGATTCGCACTGCCACAGGGTCAATTTGTTCGCCTTTTTCCTGTGCGTATTCCAATGCGTTTACCTTATGCGGAATCGTTACGCTAAATCCCTTAAATCCAAGCCAGGGGCGGGATGTAATATTATTTAAAAAATTATCGAACTCTGATTTACCGCCCGAAACAAAAAGCGGCAAATAAACCGCGTTTATTTTTTTTGCCGCAAAGCAAGCATTATGAACCGCGGGACTTATCGAATGTCCAACAGGATCGGCTATTACCCCGAATAATTCCGTGCCTTTATTTATCGTATCAAACCGATACAAATTATTCATCTTATCGATAGAAACTTGTCCCGGTGCTGTTCCCTGATTGTCTCCGATACTTGCGAAAGTCAAAAATCCGCCCAGCTTTTTCGTGATTATTCTGCTGATTATGCCAGCCTGACCCATACAAATTGCAATCGCTTTTTCGCCGTATTCACGCATAACATCAAAAGCTGCAAAGCAATCGTTTATATGATTAGCCTGGTAAGCTGTCTTGGCAATAGCGTCTGGATAAACAGAATACATCTCTTCATAAATTTCAGCTAAATCATCAAAAGGCTCTTTAAAATTATGCTCTGACAGGATCAGCTTTGTTTTTTTGTTTTCCTCTAATACTTTTTTGATGTCTTCGCCAAAGTCTTCTTTGATAAAATTTGCGAATTCGCAATCGATCAAATCCGCTCCATTTTTTACGGCTTCAATAAGCATTTGCTTTCGCAGCGGGGCGGGTAAGTTATTTTGTCCTCCCTGCGAAGCGTCTCTGCATGTAACAATTATCGGCAGACCGGTTTTCTTACCGGCCGCGATCAATTCTTGTAATTTTCCGCTATCAAGCGATTGAATGTAATCCGTTCGCAGTTCCAGCATTTCTGCGCCAGCATTTACAGCCGAGCTAATCTGCTCTCTGCAAGTATTCAAATCCTTCCCGCAAATTGGTATTGTTAAGTGCGTCATATATTAAATATCTCAGTGGTCTCTGTGTCCTCTCGCTAAACTTAATCGAGTTGCTGATTTACTCTGTCCATCACAATATTAATCGCCGTCAAATATGCCTTTGCGATTGCCTCCAGCAGATCGATCGAACATGCAGTCGCGCGTACCTGTCTGTTATGATATTCGGCGGTAATGCTCACTTGACCGAGCGAATTAACCCCTTCGACAATCGTGTGGAAAGAGAGGTCTTTAAGGAAAATTCGTATTTGTGTCGCATCAGAAATTGCCGTGCAAATCGCGTCTGTTGAACTGCATCCTGCCGCCTGCGAGGTAATATGCTCCTTACCAGGTGTCTCAAGCACAACTGTTGCCGTCGGCAGAATATTAGGCCCTAAAGTCGTCTTTAGAGAGATCATATCATCACCGATTGTGGGCTGTGAATAAATTTCTTGTGTGATCGCCGTGATTTCCTCGATATAAATTACAGTTTTCAATTCGTAAAGCGTCTGGATTCGTCCGAATAGATCATCGAACTGTTTTTGTGTAAAATTCTTACCCATTGCCGCAATATGTGCCCGTATATTTTCTGCAATTGGCGGTTTTGTAGCATCAAAAAGAGGATTATCGCTCATTCTCATTATCATATAATTAATGTAACAATAAAGCCCTGAAAAGTCAAAAATTTATCTTCTTAAAATACTTGCCCAATTTATCTTTTAATCGTAAAATATATGCAAAGGATTGAATATGATAACGATAGATAAACTTGAAGGAATTGAAAACGGTGTCAGGCATTGCAGTTTGACAATAGGAAACTTTGACGGCTTTCATCTTGGCCATCGTGAAATAATTCAAAACGCTCGCCAGATGTCCAAAAAACTTGGCGCTTGGCCAATTGTCGTAATGACTTTTGATCCGCACCCGGCCGCGATTCTTCATCCTGACCGCGTGCCGAGGGTTTTAACGCCTCTTCCGTTAAAATCCGCTTTGCTCGAACAGGCAGGCGTTGATTACTTGATTATAGTAAAAGATACTTACCAAATGCTTAGTCTTTCACCGCAAGACTTCATAAAAGAATTTATGATGAAGCAAATTTCGCCCAAAGCCATTATCGAAGGTGATGATTTTCATTTTGGCTATGGCCGAAGCGGAAATGTCGAAACGCTCATTAATTTTTCCAAACTGCACAATTTTGAAGTAACCATAGTTGAGCCGCAGCATATTGATATTGGCGGCTCTCCGGTGAGAATATCCAGCACGATGATTCGTCATTGCCTGCACAGAGGCGATGTCGCCGATGCCGCTTGCGCTCTGGGCAGACCGTATCGTCTTATGGGAAGTGTTGTCAAAGGTCGCGGCAAAGGTTCCGAAATAGGCTATCCGACCGCGAATATCGATCCTCACGATCAGATCATACCTGCAGAAGGTGTTTACGCCGGTTTTGTTTCGGTGGCAGACAATCTTGACGGTATTTTAACAATAAATCAGAAATTGCCCGCGGTTTTCAGTCTCGGCAGGGCAAAAACTTTTGTCAGTGATCATCCCTTGCTCATCGAAGCGCATCTGCTCGATAAAACTGTTGGCGAGTTATATGGAAAATTTCTCGCTATGGATTTTGTGGATTTCCTGCGTACACAGCAGCGTTTCGATTCAGAGGAAATATTAAAAGAACAGATTTCAAAAGATTGCAATAAGGCCCAAGCTATTTTAGCCGGCAAATAATTCTTCTATCTTCGTGGTTTTATCTATGATTAAAAATTTTAATAAAGCGGTTGATTTAATAAATAAAAGCAAAAGTTTGCTTATAACTTCACATACTCGTCCTGATGGCGATGCTGTCGGCTGTATGAAAGCCTTTTATGATACAGCAACACTTCTCGGCAAAAAAGCACAGCCTCTTTTGCTCTCGCCTCTTGCCAAATGGTATGAATTTATTTTTCAAAAACCTATTCCAGTTTTGGGCAATGATGTAAAAATCGAAGATTTGCAAAATGGCTCCTTCGGTTCATTCGACCTCATCGTTATCGTCGATACCAACAGCTATGTTCAGCTCACGGAATTTGATAAATGGTTGAAAGTGTCAAAAATTCCTGTGCTCGTTATCGATCATCATTTAACAGGTGATGGTCTTGGTACTGTCGAGGTTGTCGATAGCACCGCGGCCGCGACAGGCGAAATAATTTTTGATTTGTTAAAATTTGCAAAATGGGAAATTACGCCCGATATCGCGCAGGCCTTGTATGTGGCAATTGCTACCGATACAGGTTGGTTCAGGTTTGATAATACCGATAGCAGGGTAATGCGTAACGCCTCTTCTCTGATAGAATTTGGTGCCAGCCCTACGACTATCTACCGCAAACTATATCAAAACTATTCGACCTCTCGCCTGAAACTTCTTGGTGTAATGCTCAATAATCTTGAATTCCACCGTAATGGCCAAATCGCTATTCAGCACATTATGCGAAGCGATTTTGATGCTACCGGTGCAACCGGTTCGGATACCGAAGAGTTCGTAAATGAATGTCAGCGTGTCAGCATTGTCAAGTGCGCAGCTTTATTTGTGGAATTAAAAGATGGCGGTTTCCGCTGCTCACTCCGCAGCGACGGCAGCGTCGATGTCCAGCAAATCGCCAGCGAACTCGGCGGCGGCGGCCACAAATTAGCTTCTGGCGTTAATCTAAAGGGAAATCTTGCAGAAGTAAAAAAACTTATCCTCGACCGTTTCGAACAACAGCTATCGAGTAAAGATTAATATTTTTATTGTTTTGCATTTATCTTTTTGGCTGCTAAAAAAGTACCGATTATTATTATGACAAGAATGCAAACAACATAAGGCAATTCTAATTTTTTTGACAAAATTTCATACGTCCCGATAAGGCCAAAAAGTATAAATATTGTTGCTGCAACCCATTTGATCGCTTTTTCAGGAATGTGTTTATGCATTACGATCCCGATGATGATTCCGATCGCGTCAGCTATTATCATACCCAGAGTTGTGCCCATTAGAACCATAAATGTATTATGATATTCGACCGCCAGGCTTATGGTAGCAAGTTGTGTTTTGTCTCCCATTTCAGCGATGAAAAAAGCTATCCCTACGGTAAGAATCGGCCCAAACCTTGACCCTTTTTTGTCTTCACCTTCAAGTTTGTCGCCGCGAATAGTCCATAAACCAAAACCAATGAAAGATAAAGCCGCAACCAACCGAATAATATCTAAAGGGATGATGGTGGCAAGTAATCGACCTGTACCGGCAGCCAGGGCGTGATTTATGATAGTAGCCAAAAATACTGCGATAAGAACCTTGTGTGCCTTATATTTCGTGGCAAAAGCCATTGCAAGAAGCTGTGTTTTATCGCCCATTTCCGCAAGGACTACGAAAAGAAGAGAGGCTATAAATGCTTCCATTAAATACTTTCTACAACATTAATGTTATTGCATTGGGTGTGAAATGATCGACATACAAAGACCATATAATATATGGTGCTGCGCAGCACGAACAAACCGGATTTAAAACCGTCCCTGTTAAGTATGAGTAATAGTAGTTTTATGCTAAAAAACTACTATTTACGATGTCTAATTTTCCATTTCTGGTGTCTTTTTTTGCTTCCGATTTTCCGTCTTCTACGCGGTTTTGCCATTTTTATGAAACTCCATATATAAATTTTTATTTATTTCGTAAACTTATTTAGGGTGATAAGATATAATGTATTAGTATTTTTTGCAAGTAAGTATTCTAAAATTATTATTTTTTCAGGTGCAATAATGATACAATGTAAGGACTGCGAATTATGCGAAATGGGTACGGACAACCGCAGACTTTTCAAATGCGACCCCTTCATCAATATTAAAGAGCCTGAATGTATTCAGAAATGGCAGTTAATTCGTCTCGATATGCTTTTGGTTACCTACCGCGGTATGCAGCAATGGCAGGAGAAAATCGCTCCTCTCCAGGATAAGATTTTTAAATATATGGAACGCGAAATGGGCGAAATTGACGAAAGCGAAAAATGGAAGGTTGACGAGGAGGGCGAGAATGAGGATAATAAATTAGTATAAATTTTAGACCGTGGTGCTTTATGTCATTTCGACTGAAGTCTTGCGACAGCAAGACGCAATGAGAAATCATAAAAATAGAATTCCACAATTTTTAATATATTGATTTCTTTTTTAAAAGGATTTGAAAAAATGCAACTTGCTATGGTTGGCGACAAACTCATCGAGGCTGACAAACTCGATTTGGCTTATCAGGACTTTGGTACATATTTTGGTGACGGCGTTTACGAGGTTCTTCGCAGTTATAACGGCAAACTTTTCGCTCTGGACGAACATATCGCACGTTTCAAACGTTCGCTGGCGGAAATCGAGATTGAAGGCGTTGATGTTGATGATATAAAAAACAAAGTCGTTTCCACCTGGAAAAAGACCGGCTTTGCAAACGCTAAAATTTATTTCCACATTACCCGCGGCGCAGGCGTTCGCGATCATTCCGCTGAAGGTTTAACCCCTCGTTTCCTGCTCATTATTTCTGAACTTGAAGAAGCGACCGCGCAAAAACAAACCGGCATCTCCGTAATTACAACTCCAGACACACGCTGGAAACGCTGCGATATAAAATCATTGAATTTACTTCCGAACGTTTTAGCGAAGCGCAAAGCCCACAAAGCCGGCTGCGATGAAGCCATTTTCGTCGACGATAAAGGCTTTGTTACCGAAGGCTCATCGAGTGCGTTTTTCACTATCTTCGGCGATAAACTGCAAACTTCGCCGCTTGCGATAAATATCCTTCCTTCTGTTACGCGCTTGTTTGTTATGAAGATTTACAAAAACGCAGGTCTTGAACTTATGGAAAAACAAATCACACCCGCCGAGGCCGTTAAAGCCGATGAAATGTTCATCGCGGTTTCAAGCAAAGACATTGTGCCTGTGGTTAAATTCGACGGCAAATTAATTGCTGACGGCAAACCCGGCAAATACGCCAAAAAACTTATGGAAGAATTTAAAAATTTGGTGAAGTAATCTTGTTTTCATTTCACGTTACCTTTCAATAAATCCGTCAACAGATATTACAGAACGGATTTAATCGAAAGGAACTGACAATGGCAAAGAAGATGATTTTAGCAGTAATTACGGTTGTTTATTTCGTTGCAGTAACAACAAATATTTTTGCCGATGATAGAAGAGACAATTCCAACCGGCAGCAATATCAAAATCGTCAAAATCCACAATCGCAGCAGCATCAGCCCCAAAAACCGCAAAGTCAGCAGTATAACA
>Ga0154577_1173_pt2 | contig 27422 bp, 16 predicted proteins | sample RifGroF2_FD_116006 | JGI IMG/M metagenome (GOLD analysis project Ga0154577, IMG submission 116006) | Planctomycetes bacterium GWF2_42_9
AATGACATTCCTCAAAACGCTCGATGATTATGGTTTTGATGTCTCGTATAAGCAGGCAGGAATAGATTTTGCCAACAGCAAATATGAGCTTTGGCACGCTAACTACTATGGCAGAGAAAATCTTCGTAAAGGTATCGCCCCACCGGATTCAGGGCATCCGCAATTTAACACCCACGCAGATGATATTGATTATCAGATCGAGGCCGATTACGCAGGTTTGATTTCACCCGGTATGCCGCATTTTGCCGTTGAACTTGGCAATAAATTTGGACGGATTATGAATTACGGCGATGGTTTATATGGCGGTCAATTTGTTTCTGCGATGTACAGTATCGCATTTTTTGAAAATAATATTCAAAAAATAATAAATAAGGCTTTGGCGTATATTCCAGCCGAGAGCCAATACGCACAGGCAATAAACGACACTATTCAATGGCACAAGAAATATCCAAAAGATTGGCGAAAGACCTGGAACTTACTGCTTGATAAATATCATAAAAATATGGATTACAGGAAATTCTCCTGTGATAAGGGTGATTTTAATATCGATGCCAAGATCAACGGTGCTTATATTGTGATGGGGCTGCTTTACGGCAAAGGCAACATCGAAGATACCATAAAAATCTCTATGCAGTGCGGCCAGGATTCTGATTGCAACCCCTCAAGCGCCGCAGGAATTTTATTCACAACTATCGGATACGCCAAGTTGCCTGAAAAATACAAATCAGCAGATCAGACCAAAAAATTTTCCTACACCGCTTATAACCTTCCAGAACTATTCAATGTTTGTGAGAAATTGACGGAAAAATCAATTTCAGCCAATGGCGGCATTGTTCAAAAGGACACTTTCTCGATTCCGATTTATCCTGCGAAAACAGAAGTTTTAGAAAAATGCTACGCACCGGGCAAAATTTCTAACAGTAAATTTACCGAAGAAGAAATGAAACAGATTTCTCAATAATAACTTTGGGGATTAATTATGAAAAAACTACTCAAAAGTATACTAATCGTACTCTTTGCGTCTTTCGCCTTCGCACAGGATAGCGTATTCAAGAGCTTCGCCTATACTGACAGCGACAAGCTAATGGATGAAAACGGCGAGATAAGATTCATAAGTTTTAATGTGCCCTGCCTTCACTATAATGAAGACAATATGGCATTTGAGGAAACTAACCCCTGGCGAATATCCAATGAATTTGAGATCAACGATGCGTTGGAAGCTGTTCGGCAGATGGGCGGACAGGTAATCAGAATTTACTCATTGTCTGTTCGGCAAATCGGTGAAGACCCCAATATTCCACGGCATATTAACGGGCCGGGACAATTTGATGAAGAAGCGTTTAAGGCATTGGATATTGTTTTGGATGTCGCGAATAAAAAAGGCATTCGCGTAATCATACCAATAATAGACAACTGGAAATGGTGGGGTGGAATTCCTGCACTAGTCGAATATCGGAAGAAAAACTTCGATGATTTCTGGACAGACGAACAATTATTCAACGATTATAAAGATATTGTAAATTATTTAGTTAATCGCAAAAATACAATCACAGGCATTCAATATAAGGATGATAAAGCCATTCTTGCGTGGGAAACAGGCAACGAACTCACCTGCCCTGCAAAATGGACAGCCAAAGCGGTCGCATATATTAAGAGCATCGATAATAATCACCTTGTAATGGACGGCTATCATTCTAATTATTTCAGAGAAGAATCACTCGCGGATAAAAATATCGATCTCTTGACAACGCATCATTATTCAACCAATCCGCAGGAAAACGTAAATCAAATAAAGAAAAATATTGTCAAAAGCCGAGGCAAAAAACCTTACATAATCGGCGAGTTCGGTTTTATACCGACAAACGGGGTCGAAGCAATTCTAAACACAATTCATAATGAGAATATCACCGGCGCTTTGATATGGTCGCTTCGTTTCCGCAATCGCGACGGCGGCTTTTATTGGCATCACGAACCTTTAGGCGGCGATTTATTCAAAGCGTATCATTGGCCGGGGTTTGAATCTGGAAAAGCGTATGATGAAAAGAATCTGATGAGCCTGATGCGAAGCAGAGCATTTAAAATCAGGAATATTGCCGAGCCTGCGATTGAAAAACCGGCAGCACCAATAATGCTGGATGTGATCGATAATTCGCGCATCAGTTTCCAGGGCAGCGCAGGCGCAGAATCCTACATAATCGAACGTGCAGCGGATATAAACGGCCCGTGGGTAGTTGCTGGCGAGAATGTTTCCGATGCTGATTTCCAGTACAGACCAATTTTCAATGATACCAACGCACCTGTCGGAAGTAATTGTTTTTACAGAGTTAAAGCCAAAAACAGCGCAGGCGTTTCGGGAGTATCGAATGTCGCAGGGCCGGTTCATATTTATTGCAAAACGCTGATCGATGAAATGGGTGATTTCAGCAGGATCAAAAGCCGAAAAGGAAAGCTGTCTGTTGAAAGCCATCTTTCACGCAAGTTTAAAGAAGATTGTTATCGAATCGCAGGCACTGGCGGAAGTGAAATAATCTATTACGTTCAAGAACCTATAATTTCATTCAAGGTATTTTCTTTCTTCGAGGGAAAAGCCGGGACTTTTAAATTCTGGGTTTCAGAAGATGGTAAAAAATATACATCTATAAAATACGATTCACAAAGTTATCCGGCAGGCAAAGGGCTATATGATTACCAATTGCCTGTTATGTTCACCAGTGCTTTCGGTAATTCGAAATATAAATATCTCAAAATTGAATTTACAGGCAAAGCGCAAATCTCACGTGTCGGCATAAAATACGGCGCAGAGCCTTCTAAATTCACACGCAAATATTCACCAACAGGTTTTATCAAAGGCTTTACCTGGGGCTGGACAGGCTGGCGAGGCCAATATCTCGGCGATGAGCCTGCGGATTCGATGAAGAAACTTGCGGAAACGAACACAGAATGGGTTTGTATTTCTTTCGGCGCTGATATGGAAAAACCTGACATCCCTGTTATTCAATGGGGCGATAGTTATCAGCGTATGGCGACGGATGCGGAAATTCGCAGAGCTATTCAGCTTGCAAGAGACAATAATTTGAAAATTATTTTAAAGCCTGTGGTAAACGTTTATGACGGAACCTGGCGTGCGTGGATAAAATTCAATGACGCTTCCGGCGTAAAAGATATGGCCAAATGGGATAAATGGTGGTCGGACTTCCGAGCATTTCTTATTCATTACGCGAAAATCGCCCAGGAAACGAAGTGTGAAATGTTATGCCTCGGTTGCGAAATGGAATCCACAGAAGAATTCGAATACAGATGGCGTAATCTCATAATTGAAATGCGGCAAATTTATGATGGCCCTATCACATATAATTTCAATCACGGCAGAGAAGGCTTTATTAATTGGCTTGATGCCGTTGATATTATTGGTGTAAGCGCATATTATCCGGTCGGCACAGATGATGTCGAATTGGCATTAAAAGACGATTTGAGCAAAATTCCAGCTTCAGATACTTCTGTCGCAGCGCAGAAACGCAGATGGATACCAATCCGCAACGACCTTGAGAAATTAAGCAAAAAGGTTAATCGCCCTGTTTTCTTCATTGAACTTGGTCTTTGCAGCGCAAAAGGATGTTCTGCTGCGCCTTGGACTCACGAAGACCCGAATATGATTTATGACGCTGATGAACAGGCACGCTTCTATCAGGCAGCTTTTGAAACCTTCTGGAACGAGCCTTGGTTTATTGGATACGCATGGTGGGAATGGTCAGCACGATTATATAAAAAAGAAGATGCCGCGACTAATATTGGTTTTGGAATTTATGGTAAACCGGCAGAAGCAATACTTCGCCAATGGTATGGAAAGGAACGATAATGAAAATTCAGCCACTGGACCTCATTATTATAGCAGCATATCTGGTTGCAATGATTTTGATCGGCTTATGGGTAACACGTAAAGCATCAAAAAATCTAGGCTCTTATTTTCTTGGCGATAATATGATGCCGTGGTGGATGCTGGGCATTTCTAACGCGGCAAGTATGTTTGATGTTAGCGGCACGATGTGGCTTGTTACTCTGCTGTTTGTCTACGGCATCAAAAGCGCGTTTATTCCGTGGCTTTGGCCGACGTTCAATCAGGTATTCCTGATGGTTTATCTTGCCATTTGGCTTAGAAGATCAAATGTTCTTACAGGCGCAGAATGGATTCGCACGCGCTTCGGCAATGGTATGGGCTCCACCCTTTCATATTTCAGCGTTGTGGTATTCGCACTTATCAGCGTTATCGGCTTTACAAGTTATGGCTATCAGGGAATTGGAAAATTTGCCGCTGTATTTTTCCCGTGGGATGTTTCGCCGCACGTTTACGCAATCACGATCATCGGGGTTACAACCCTCTATACAATGATGGGCGGTATGTATTCAGTTGTTATCACAGATGTCGCGCAGTTTTTTATTATGACTATTGCATCTGTGGCTATTGGAATTATCGCAATGAATCGTACAACACCTGAAATGATCGCCGCCGTAGTTCCGGCAGACTGGGGCAATCTCTGGTTCGGGTGGAAATTGAATATGGACTGGTCAGGTATTTTGGATTTCGCGAACGCAAAAATTGCACAAGACGGATTCTCGCTTTTTACGATATTTATGATTATGGTGCTGTTTAAAGGGGTTTTGGCTAGTGTAGCAGGCCCTGCTCCGAATTATGATTTGCAAAGAGTATTGTCCAGCAAAGACACACGAGCGGCGGCTTTGATGAGTGCTTCGGTTTCGTTTGCACTGTTCATACCAAGATATTTGCTGATCGGCGGGATTGCGGTTCTGGGAATTGTATTCTTTAGTCCTCAACTTAATGCGATGGGCGAAAAGGCTGACTTCGAGCAAATTCTGCCTTATGTGATTGGCAATTTCATTCCTGTTGGTTTGATGGGATTACTGCTGGCAGGATTGCTTGCCGCGTTTATGAGTACATTCAGCGCAACGATCAATGCCGGTGCGGCCTATATCATTAACGATATTTACAAAAGCTATATCAATAAAAACGCGTCGAACAAAACTTATGTTACAATGAGCTGCATAGTTACAGTCATTATCGTAATAGTTGGCATCTTATTTGGTTTGCTGACAGATTCGATTAATGAGTGGGTTATGTGGATTGTCGCAGGCCTTTACGGCGGATACGTTGCACCAAACGTGTTGAAATGGCATTGGTGGAGGCTGAACGGGTTTGGCTATTTTGCCGGTATGATGACGGGTATGATCGCGGCACTCGCCATGACAGTCATTCCCTGGGTTAAAGATGTTCCTGAAATTTACGGTTTCCCTTTCCTGCTCCTGCTAAGTTTAATAGCTTCGATTGTTGGCAGTCTTGTAACACCTATTGAAGACCTTGAAACTTTGAAGAAGTTTTATAAACAAATTCGGCCGTGGGGATTCTGGGGGCCAATTAAAAATATGGTTCAGGCTGAAGACCCCAGCTTCGTACCAAACACAAATTTCGGACGCGATATGGTAAACGTTGCTGTCGGCATTATTTGGCAACTTACGTTTACGCTGGCGCCAATATATTTGATCATTAAGAATTTCAAGGCTATGGGAATTACCATCGTCGTTATGGTTGCAACGTCAATCTTTATGAAGATGAACTGGTACGATAAGCTGGAAAAAGACTAATAGGTAAATAATCGCTATTTCAATATTTTGTCGATTTTAGATAGTTCGTCTTTAGTAAAGTGCAAATTGTCGAGCGCCTTGACATTTTCTTCGATTTGCTCCGCCCTGCTTGCGCCTATTAACGCAGAAGTTACACGCTTGTCGCGTAACACCCAGGCAAGAGCCATTTGAACGATTGTTTGGCCTCGTTTTTCGGCTATCTTCTTTAACGCTGTAACTTTCTTAATGACATTCTCTGTAACCTGTTCAGCTTTTAAAAAGCCGGAAGGTTTCGCGGCACGTGAATCTTTTGGAATGCCTTTGAGATATTTATCAGTAAGCAAACCTTGCGCAAGCGGACAAAATGCGATACAGCCGATACCTTCCTTTTCTAGTACATCGAGCAAGCCGTCTTCTATCCATCTATCGAGCATCGAATAATTAGGCTGATGAATCAGACAGCGATTGTTAAGCCCTTTTAAAATTTTAACAGCCTGCGTTGTTTGTTTTGGTCTGTAGGATGATATGCCTGCATACAATGCTTTACCGCAGCGAACGGCCTGGTCTAGAGCTGCCATTGTTTCTTCTAATGGTGTATCGGCGTCGAATCGATGCGAGTAAAAAATATCAACATAATCAACTCCCATCCGTTTTAGCGATTGATCAAGACTTGCCAGAAGATATTTTCTTGAACCGCCATCGCCATACGGGCCTGGCCACATTCTATATCCTGCTTTCGATGAAATAATTAATTCATCGCGATGATTTGCTAAATCGGATTTAAGGATTTTCCCAAAATTTTCCTCGGCGGAACCGGCCGGAGGGCCATAATTATTAGCAAGGTCGAAATGAGTTATCCCTAAATCAAATGCTTTGATTATCATCGCCCTGCTGTTTTCGATTTTGTCAATACCGCCGAAATTATGCCATAAACCAAGCGATAAGGCAGGAAGCATAAGCCCGCTTTTTCCGCACCGATTATATTTCATTAAATCATATCCGCTATTTGTCATTCGCTAATTTTCATCCAGACGATTAGCTGTATTGTCTTTTATGCCTGAAGTTATTTTGCCTGTCGTCATTATTGTCGTCATTTGAACCATTAACAGGTCGATCGTATCTTCCGAATATCATTCTGCCCGCGGAAGTTTGAAGTGCGCTGGTTACTACGATTTGCACCTTTTCACCAATCTTGCCTCTGCCCTCTTCGACAACCACCATTGTTCCATCGTCGAGGTATCCGATGCCCTGCTGTGCTTCTTCGCCCGCTTTAATAATCCTGACCTGCATTGTTTCGCCCGGCAAAACAACCGTCTTTAACGCATTGGTTAAGTCATTAATATTTATAACGTCGACCTGACGAACCTGCGCAACCTTGCTCAAATTATAATCATTCGTAACAAGTTTACCGTCGCAATTTTTTGTAAACGCTACAAGTTTTTGGTCAACGGCCGCGTGCTCATCCACACCCGGCGGAGGAGTATCATCAACCTTTATTTCTATCGCAGGCGTTTCCTGCAATTTATGCAGAATATCCAGACCTCTGCGTCCGCGTGTTCGTTTGAGTTTATCCGCCGAGTCCGCGATTAACTGCAATTCATTGAGAATGAAACGCGGGATAACAAGCGGAGCATCGAACAATTTAGTTTGGCATATATCCGCGATTCTGCCGTCGATAATAACCGAAGTATCAAGAACCAGCGGCCGAACACCTTTCGTCTGACGTGAAAATTCTACGTAAGGAATGATAAATCTTACATCGTCCTTTGTTCGCATAATGAAGCTGATCACGAAATAACAGATGCAAATACCCATCATCCACTTGGTGAGTTTCAGGTTTGTGCCTTCGAGACCGATTTTGAAAACATCGTTGATCATATCCAAAACCATCGTCAAAGCCCAACTGAAAAAGATACCGACAATCAAACCGAAGAAAACGCCCGCCAAAGCACTCAATGAACGTTTCGGCAGCAGCCAATCAATGAATAAAACGATTACCGCGAGAACTAAACCGCCGATAAAAACAATCCAAATCTGACTTTGCGTCAGTCTTTGTGCTTCTTCTGGATTTTCTACCTGGCTGGTGATGCTTAAAAACAAGGCAGCAAAAATAACAATAATAAAAATGGCTCGAATAAAATTTAACAACATATAAATTACTCCAAAAAATATTATGAAATTTAAATTATTAAAGAGCGTATAAAAAAACGTTTAATTATAAATTTGTCTTGATGTCTTATCTATGCTGCAATTAATATACTTATTATATCGGCTAATTAATGATTAAATCTTATTTTTTCAATTGAATATGACAAATCACCGCCAGCGACCATAAAACATCGTTTTTATTGGCCACTTTCGTTTCATACTTTTCATTTATTGGTATCAAATGCAGTGATTTACCATCGTTCCTGATCAGTTTACAAGTTACACCGATTCCTTGCGACAATCTAACTATAGCAGGCAACCCATCAGCCGCCGCGACCGAAGGGCTGACAATAACAACATCGCCATCGTTGATTCGAGGAGACATACTGTCGCCATCGACATGCAGCGCAAAACTATTGGGATACATTTTATGAATTTGCGGACAATCTATGAATTGCACGACTTCGTCATCGCCGTCGACTGTTTGAACCAGACTGGCCTGCGATTTGTTTAATTGCTGTATAACCGCCTTAATCTGTGAATCTACTGCAATATCAGCAGTGATGGAATTTACTATTGAAGCATTTAAATGTTTTTGTACAAGCTGTTCGATTTGCGTTTCTACAATCTTTGAATCTGTTCCGATAGCTTGTCCCCAACAAGCCGGAACCCCCGCTGCGGTTCTGCCCAAAATCGGTATCCAGCCATCGCCTGTTTTTCCGGGAATTTTCGCAGAAACTTTTGATTCAAACGCAGATTTTTCCGCCAATAGGTTTAAAAAAGCGTTGATTGCGGCAACAGATTGCGGCTGATTTTCCAAAATTTTTTGTGTTTTATCAATTATTTGGAATGCTTCTGAAGTAATTTGAGAAGAATTTTGCTTATTTTTACCGGTTAATAACCAGTTCAAATCAACATTGCACAACTCACAAATCTTCACAAGAACAGGCACAGGCGGCACTCTGTCTTTTTCGTAATAGCTGTACGTGGAAGGACTTAGATCAAGAAGTTTGGCGAATTTATTCCTCCCTCGTTCGCCTGCATATCCTTTTCGAACTTCAATCATCCTTTTTATTAAATTTTTCTCGTTTTCATTCATAAATTTCACATTTGCGAATATTTTTTGTTGCATTATTCACAAACGCGAATATAATACCCCAAAAATACGAATATTTTGCTTAAAATATATCATAATTATGAAATTTAGTCAAGGAAAGACAATGAAAAGAGGAAAAGTGCGAACTGCAAAAAGCCCCAGGCGGCCGAGGATTGATTCAAAAAAATCGAAATTAAAAGTTTTCGCGAAACAACTCGTAACCCTTTTAGCCTTGCAGCAAGCTGTCGTTAGAAACATCGAAAAAGAAATCGACAGCGAAGAAGAATAAAACTTTCAGACAGGTTTAATTTGGGACACTGAATACATCATTGCCAGCATTCATCTGCCGGGTTTCTATTACAGGTCAGCCACTCATCCGCAATAACGGCGATGTCTTTGAAATCAATAATGCAGTCGGCGTTCAAATCCGCAGTTGGCGAACATTCAACAACGCTCAAATTATCGAGATTCATTGAAATTGCCCCACCGTTGGCATTTCCGCCAATATTGAATGAAATAACCATATACGGTGCGGTTGCTTTCCAAACAGCGGTTGCAGGCGGTATGGGACTTGTGTTTGGTGAAGCCGATAAATCTTCCCAATCAAAATTACCGTCCGAAGCCGAACTGAAATTTATATTGCCTCCGTTGCCAATCGCAACAAAACGCTTTTTATAATAATTGCTGCCCCACGTTGACGGTGTTGTATCCGTACTAAAGCCGACGAATACTTCCGCCCAGTTACGTTTTACACTTGCTTTACCATCCCACAATGAGCCTTTCCATTTTCCTACAAATTTATAATTGTTCCCAACCGTTACAGGAATTATTTGGTAGAACCGATGATTGTTCACAGCACCAGCTAAATTTGTATCGGCGGCTAAGAAAGCAGAACCCGCGGGAACGCCATTTGCCGAATCGAATGCCAATGTCATCGTACCTGTCGCACCAGCCGCATCCCCCAATTCCCACGAAGCCAAATCCAAATCGAACTTGCCGTTTTCAGCAAATCTAGGTGCTGCCAGCGGATCAAGCCAACCATCGGCAATAATCGTAAAATCAGTAAAATCCATCTGGCAATCCCCACTCAAATCAGAAGCGATCTCTGTTGTGCAGGCAAATCTATCCGTTACAACGGCAGCCTGCGAAGAGTACTCGGTCTGATTATGGTTCATACTTTTATCGCGAGCTTTGACCTGATATGTATAGCTGACATCATTATCAAGCCCGGTGTCTATGTATGTCGTACTATCCTGCCAGCCTGAATTGTGATTCGGATCGGTAACATTTTTAAAAAAATATTCAACACCGGAATCATCAGTTGCAGTTGAAGCCGTCATCGTAATTGTGCTGATTCCCTGTGCCGTTGGTTCAATCGACCACGTCATCGGGTCAGGGTTTGGCGGAGTTGAATCTAATGCTGCTGATGTAGTAAAACTCCAAACCGTTCCGGCTGTTGTACCTGCTCCGTTCTTTTCATCAACGCGCCAATAGTAAGTCGTATTCGCATAAACAGTCTGGTTTATCGTATATGAATTCGTAGAAACCTCTGCTGCATAAGGTGGCTGATTATTTGTACCGAAATAAATAATATGTGATGAAGCCCCTGCGCCTGCTGACCACGTTAGCACACCTGACGAAATATCCGTTTGACCATCGGTCGGTATCGGCTGCCATGCAGCGCTCGGTGGTTCAATTGCAAGCTTTGGATTCCATGGGCTATATGAAAAAACATTATTAACATCACGCCAGTAAATCGCTTCGGAATCCGTCAACTGTTTTGACCCCGGCGTAAGCCTGCTTGATGTATTAATCAAAGTACCATCCGGCGTTTTTGATTTATACTCCCACCATCTAAGATTGTTCACATCCGTACCGCTCGCTAAAGCCCAGCCGACAGGAAGTATCAAATTGTTCGGGATCGTGGTATCAATAAACACGCTTTGACAATACGGATAACTATTATTAGTCGTTCGGCCAAGATAACAACCGGTAAGGCCCGTTGGAGACGTAACCGTGCAATCTACAAAAAATAATCCGTTCGCACCTTGAGCGCATCTCGGCTGTGAAATATACGATTGCGCACTCATACACTTTAATTCGCATTTGTCAAAATACGCCGTCGCTGTGCCCCAGATATAATCCGTATCGCCTTCGATGTAGCAATTTTTAAAATACATCTGGCCGTTTATGCAAAGCGTATCCTGATAGCTTTTGAAAATGCAATTTTCCACAATGCTTTTATTGCCTGATTGTTTTATGGTTTCAGCCTGACCTGAATTATCTGGCGCGGTATTGTGAAGCGTAAGATTATACATCCGCATTCCGTCGCCCCTGCTCCGAAACAACATACGAACATCGCTGCCGCTGTTAAATGCTTCACGGTTATAAACAGACAGGATCGTATTTTCCTTACTCTCCCCCAGTAATGTTACATTTGTTTTAGTGCTTAATAATTGAAACGCACCTCGATAATTTCCATTTTTTATTTTTATCAGAGTTCTTGCGCTGTCGTTGTTTGCGACCGCATCGACAGCCCCCTGCATCGTACAGAAATCTCCGGTATTATCCTGCGATACAATATATTCGTGATCGGCCGCGGGTGCGGAAATTTTGGTCGTAAATCGCCAGGTAGTATTGTCGTTAATGTCGGGGCAATTCTGGTCAGTTGCATCTTTGCAGAAACCTTCTGTAATTTTGACATAGTATATAGTGTTATAAGCAAGTCGAACCGAAGGATAGATTTCCAGTTCATTGCCGCTTACCATATAAGGCTGATAATTAATTGGCGTACCGGCTATACTTATCTTGTAAGGCCAGTTAGTCGAAATCGGGCCGTAAGAATTTGTCGCTAGCGTCTGCGCTTTGAGCTCATAAACCAACTCATCGGTAGAATAATTGTAAATCCTTATATGTTTGTTGGGATCGGTTGAGACGATTGGCGCAGTATCGAATGTTATCCATAGTTTGGTATCGGCGCAAATTTCCGTTGAGTTTGATGCTGGCGAAAGATTGGCGATTGTCATATTCGCGGCATCGGCCTTCGTAGGAAATCCCATAACGCAAAAGAGAAATATAGAAATGACCAATAAAGAAAAATTCCTGGACATAACCTGCTCCTTCCTGCAATAAAATAGGATATTTTAAACACGCCTTGTCATTCTGAACGCAGTGAAGAATCTCGTTTTTATTGTGTTATATTCTACCAATATAAAATATAGTTAATCCAGTCAATTTTACGCATAAATAAAAACATATTTGCGCAAAGTAAGATCAATAGAGTATCCCCGTATTCTATAACCTACCTATGAGCCCGTCCTCACTATATACCTGTTTTCACAATCCTGAATGCCATGTCGCCATCAGCAGTCAAAGACGGAATCGGAGCAGATAAAACGCCGCCTGTAACGGTAATCGTTGAAGGCGATGAATATGTTCCAAGCCATGTGTTATAATATGCAACTTCATAAGTGCCGTTCTGCACGCCGGAGATTGTCAGCGTCGCAGAGCTAATGGTCGATGAAGTCTTATTTCTAAGCCAGACGTACATTCTGCCGATTGTCTGCACTCCCATCGCTTCCATACCTGTTCCTGCGTTTACGGCTAATGATGTCAGGAAACCATCGCTATCGGCAGTTATCTGATTGCTGAAGTTCGCTGTTGCGGCAAAAACATCCCAATCGTTGTAGTACGCAAGATTTTCCCACCACCAAACCATAGGTAAAACAGGCGTTGGTGAAAACATTCCCCGCCACATACCCATATGTAATTCTCTGCGGAAGAGATAGTGATTCGAGCTGGTGCCTGCACTTTCCCAACTATAACCGAATTCTTCCATTACATAAGGTTTGCTGAAATTATTTTCAAAACTGGTTATCGTACTATAGGTGTTATCTGTTGTGCCGTAAGGATGAGTTTGTGTAAAATCCAAATTGCTTACGTTCCACAAGTCGGGCATCCATTTATAGCTGAAACTTGTCGTAACCAGATGTTTGAAAGGGTCAATGCTTTTAAGATATGTAGACATCTCATCGTGCCACGATACGATATCCGCGGCAGGCACACTAGCATCGCCATCGGCATATAGATGGTCAACCTCATTAAAAAATTCGATTACGCCTAAATTTGTATGATATCCCCATCGGGCGATAAAATAACGAAGTTTTTTCTTGTAGAAATTTTTGGCTGTTGCATTTGAGAAGAACGACGCCGCTGTTGCGCAAGGTCCGCCTTTAGTAACATTGTACGGGTTACGCACCCAATCATCGCCCGTGCCCCAGATATTTTTAATTGATTTAAATTCAGAGTAGGTATTCAGAGTCAGCAGTAAGCTAATACCATTCTGTTCGGCCAAGGCAAATACAGCATCGAGTCTTTGCGAAGCGCTTGCGGTGTACCTGCCGAGAGTATCCCACTCCAAAGGCATATTCCATTCGCACAGCCATATACGGACAAAATTACACCCTTGATTGCCCAGCATTGGAAGCATATATTCGTAAGGATACATTTGGTTATTATAAGAACGAGTATCCCACGCCACATTTTCACCGATACCCCTGAATGCTTTGCCGGAATCATATTTCCAAAAATAATATGAGTCGGGATTTTTATGAATAAAACCATTACCGCTCGACTCTGTAACAGTCAAACTCGAAATTGGCGAATAACCTTCATATACGCCATTGACATAAACTTTTGCCTGATACGAATACTGACCTGTCTGCTGCGGAGTAAATCTGCCCTGCCATTTTGACGCTGAAGAATTTCCCGATACATAGAAGCAAGGAAGCGTAATCTGGCTGTTGTCGGGAGAATGGAAAATAATATCGATGCTGATGTCGTCAGGATTATACGGGTTGCTGAAAGCTGAAACAGAATTTATATCAAAGAATACTGGACTATATTGTTGAACGGTTTGCAATGTCGATACAATCGCCAATGGTTCGCAATATTCTGCCAGCCAATTATCCGCTATGTCATACAAATCGACTTCGTCAGTACTAATCTGCCACCCGTTAGCGAATTGTGAATAATCGGAAAAATTTACAAACAGATCGCCGTTTAAATCTCCGGTATGCGGCTCCTGCACTATCGGCACAACACCCGTCAAAGACGCATCATCAAACAATACGCTTTTCTGCCATTGACTGTCCTGCGTTGTTCCAAATACAGGCTTGACAATCGCTGTACCTGCCGGAATCTGCGTGGAAGTAAAAGTATATTGATGCCACAGGTAATCTTTTGGCAAACTGAATAATTGCTGATCAGCACGCAAAAGCGTTGACGAGGCATTGTAATATTCAATTCTTAAAGTAACGGCGTTAGCCATTGGTTGGCCGCCGTTTGACCAATTATCTCTTGCGTAAATTGAAAAAGTGTATTCCGTGGAATTATCATAAGCAACACTCTGCGACGCGTAGATATATGCAGAGTACGGCGAAGAATAATCGGTGGTTTCAAATTTTGTAGACTTGGAACCCGAATTTGCGGTTGTTGACGATGCGACCGACCCATTGCTTGAACTGACAGTCCAGCCGGTCATATTGCTTTCAAAACCCGTGTTGGTGAGCAGTTCAGCACTAATTGTTGTCGAGCAAATAGTAAATAGAACAAGGGATGCTATAACTTTCATACCGGTATCCAATCAGAAATCGATAAAATAAAAAAATTCTACTTCCGCCAAGAAATATTATAGCTTTTTTTTCTAAAAACATCCACTGTTAAAGCGTTTCAACTTAACCACTTAGCAGTTTTCAAGGTCACGATTAAGGCGATGAATTTTGATGTGTAACTTACGCGCAGTTGTTATTCCATTAAACGCGTTTGTTCTAAATTTGTGCAAACTTTCATATTTCTTTGGAGCAAGTAGATGTGAATTTTTTTTTTAAATCCTAAAATTTTCGGCTGTCGTACGCCCAATGCAAAAGTGCCTGCCGCTGTCTGGGTCGACATTTAATATCGCCTTTTTTGCAGTTTATTTTTATCTGCGCGATATGCCTGCGAATCGCTTTCCAACGTTTTATCTGTCTGCGGTCTTCCTCGCCCAGCCGCCTGCCCATATAATACCGGCAATACCACTGAAACCATCCTCGCGGGTCGTCAGGATATACCCACCCCTTCTTTCGCCAAACAGATAACGGCTGGCTCGCCTCAACGCCGAAGAAATTTAATTTTGGATCGTGTTTTTCAGGGCTAAGTTTCGCTTTTGTAAACCAGTCGGCTGGAAATTCATCTCGGCAGTCGGTCATATACTTTCCGCCGAAGATACCCAATCGCAGCATCTCTTTGGGTGTTAATTGCGGATGGAAATCAGTATCAAAATTTCTCCCCATCGGCTCGATAAGTTCGTAACGATAATTCGTCTGCATCTTATCGTTAACGATAATAATTATTGATTTTGACCTTGGCATAAATCACCAAAATTAGAACTCTGGTATAACTTCGGGATAAAGAAGGCCTGTGGGTGTAATTCTGAAGATGTAAATCAAACCTTTACGCAACTGACTATACGTAACGGAACCATAAATCGCACTAATACCGTATTCGGCAAGTTGATCAGGGTTATTCGCTAAATCCCAGATCGCAGACCAGAAAACCTGCCTCTCTTTTAGAGGTAAATCCTTAAAAATTTCGTAGTATCGCATAGGTTGAGCGCCAAATTGCTCTATTGGGAAGCCCGATTCAGGCGACATCTTCTCTCCATAAATTCTTCGCCAAAGATAAAGGCTTCTTTTCCGCCCATCCATTACCATCTTATCTGAAAATTTGACAATAAGAGCATCAAAATGGATAATATCGCCTTCGATTGTATATTCCCTTTCGAGCACCTTTTGCAGCTCATTATCACGCGCTGTTTCAACAAATCGCAGGGTAGTTGTTAAAACTTTCCCGTTTGCATCCTTCTTTTGGTCTATGACTTTTGCATAACCAATTTTGGACTCCTCGGTAAGGTTTGTGATGGATTTTTTGAGTGCTTTGTTCTCTGTAAGGATGTCATTAAGGGCAGTACCCCCCTTGTAAATGCCGATAGCGACTAGATAGATTGCTCCAATGATTATCAAAACAAAGATTAGCGTTGGTAACGCGGCCAAAAGCCTGAATATTTTCCTTAATATTGCCATAGCCGGTGCATTCATCCTGAAAAATCGATAAATAACTTTTTTGTTGATTTTAATATTGAAATAATACAGTTTATACGCTGTTTTGTCAAATTATAACAGAAAGCCAAATGTGCTTGACAAGCTATTATAAGTTGATAATCTTATTTATAATATGGATTTTAAGGTTTTGAAAGGATTTAAGAAATGAAGAAAATAACGTTATTAATGGTTTTCACATCTATAGCCCTCTATCAGGCCGGCTGTCAGCAAAGACAACTTTACGAAGAATATAAAAGCCCTGATGTTTTTGAACAAATAACGCCATCCGCACAGACAGAAATAGCTCTTGCTGAATCTGTTTCCGAAAAGCGTCTTGAATATCGCGGTGAACTGGAAAAGATTAAATCTTACTATGAACAGAGCGGCAATCAGCTCAAAATCGAATGGGTAAACAGAGAGCTGAAATTCATCAGCGACGCTCCAAGATACACATATATTATCCAGGCCGAAGTAGCTGGCACCGATCTAAGAGCAAGGGACATCATCCCAAAAGCCAATGTAATTTATGAAAAAGCAGTCAGACGTATGGACAGCGCTTGTATTCTGCCTCTTCCGGGTACGCCGATCCTTACCGGCAAAACGCTCATCAGCCGAAGAAGAATGCAAATCGCGTTAAATTGGTTTAATGAAATTATCACAGAATACCCAACAAGCGACAAAATTGACGATGCCGCCTGGCGTGCTGCCAGAATTCACGAATTCTTTGAAGATTGGTCAATAGCCGCTCTTTATTATAAACGTGCATTTCAGTGGGATCCTGCAACTCCATATCCTGCAAGATATTGCGCTGCAAAGATCCTCGATGAAAAATTGGTGCAAAGAGATGAAGCACTTCAGCTTTATAGAGAATCACTCGATAGAGAAGAAGCGTATCATAATAATAACGCTGCTATCGAAAGAAGGATTTTGCAATTGAGCAATCCTTATACAGTCGATCCGAATGCGGCCAAAATTTATTAATTCTTCATTATTGTTGACTTTCAAACAGGCCTGTACAAAAATACAGGCCTGTTTTTTTATAATTATAATTTAATGCAAACTATCGAAAAAAAAGTTGAATGCTTTATAAAGCAAAACAATCTTGTTCATTCAGATGATAAGATACTTCTGGCTGTTTCTGGCGGTGCTGATTCGGTCGCCCTGCTTTGTATCCTGCATAAATTATTTGGCGCAAATTTGCATATTGCCCACATAAATCATCAGTTGCGAGGCTCTGCAAGTTTAAACGATGAATATTATGTAAAACTGCTTGCTGAAAAATATAACTTGCCGGTAACTATCGAACTTGTCGATGTTACTGGGTATGCAAAAAGTAAAAAACTTTCGATAGAAACCGCCGCTCGTGAACTTCGGCTTTCCGCACTGGTCAAAATCGCAAATGCAAAACGCTGCACCGCAATCGCAACTGCTCATCATCAAAATGATAATATTGAAACCGTAATTCAAAGAATCCTGCGCGGCACAGGGTATAAAGGTTTGGCCGGCATAAGACCAAAAAGTATTATTAATGGTTTAACTTTTTTCAGGCCGCTGCTTTGCCTGTCGAGAACAGAAATTGAACGCTATCTTCAAACACAAAATATTTTATGGCAAACAGATCATACAAATACCGATTGCAGATTTACGCGTAACCGCATCAGGCACAAATTATTGCCTTTCCTGCAAAAAGAAACTCCTGACATCATCAATATCATAAACAACTTATCTGAAAAATGCCAAACACTTACTGATAAAATTGAAAAACAAACCAGCATAGTTCAGGAGGAATGCTTTATCCATACAGACCTTCAACAGATTGTTATCGATATTAATAAATTTCAATGCCAGCCTAATCCCGTTCAGGTCGAGTTAATTCAAAGAGCAATTACAATGCTCAAGTCCGGCCTAAGAGAATATTCATTCGATCATTATATAAAAATTTTAAATTTTGTAAAAACTGCACAGGCAGGCAAAAAGTTTACAATCCCCGGAAAAATAAGAATCATCAAAGGGTACGACAAATTTTTTATCGGTTCGTCAAAACTGAATGCCAATATTTTTGAAACTGCAATGCTAAATGTGCCCGGCAAAACAGTATTCGGAAACTATTTAATCGAAACTGAAATTTTGGAAAATGCCAGCCTGAAAAATGTTAAAAATAAAGACAAAACAGTCGAATTTTTTGATTTTGAACAAATCCATTTGCCTTTGATAGCCAAAAATCGGGAAACAGGCGATAAATTCAAACCTTTCGGCCAAAACAAATTTAAAAAGATTGGAAAATTCCTCACTTCGGAAAAAATTGATATCACACAAAGAGATAAAATCTTTGTCGTTTGCGATGCGAATAAAATTCTATGGCTTGCACCAATCCGCAGAAGTAATGAAGCAAAAATCGAAGCCAACACGCAAAAAGTCTTAAAAATTGCGATTTTAGATTCGTAAATTTTACACAAGACCGTGTTAAAACTGTTTTTACTTGACATTTCGAGTTTGTTTTGCTTTAATTATTACCAAATTCGGGGGACTAATATCCAGGAAATTATTTAGTAGTTTCGCGCAGGGATAGTGCATTTTTATTTATCAACTTGAACTATTCAGGAGCGGAATTATGAAAAGAGCATTTTCAGCAGTCATAGTTTTGGCATTATTAAATTTCGCGGCATTTGCTTCAGATTGTAACTGCGGTGATTTCTGTTCAGCGTGCCAATCTCAAACACCAAAATATATTCACGCTTCACTATCAAATCTTCAAGGCTGCCCTTCTGATTTCCAGCAGGGAGTTTCACAGGTTTATCCCTGCTTCAATGAACAATCGATGGATATCGTAATGAAGCAGGATCCGTTAAATGCGTGCGTATACTATTATAATGGCCCATCTTTTAACATCGCAAATTCATCATTTGAATTCAGATTATCGTTTTATTTGAATCTTTCAGCCCAAGGTAAAACAGAATTTTCAATCATCGTACAGGAAAATTGCCAAGGCTGGTACGATCTGTTCTGGTCAACAGCATCAAACTCCCAATCCTGCAATCTAACCGGAGATTGCGAATTCTCATCGTTATGCAACGTTCCATTCCCTGCTGTTGAATCAGGAAACGCAAGCTGGAATCCTTTGGTTTTAGAAGATGGAAATTGCCCCGGCTGCGGAGACTCAAATGAAATTCCTGAAAATTGCGGCGATTTAGATTGCCAAAATCTTGATGACTATGCATTTATCGCAGGAAAACCCGCATACTATAACGGCCCATTCATAATTTACAGTCCTTCAAATTGCGACAAAAACGCAAAAACAGGAAACGCCCTTCAAACCGCTAAAATCGTTTGCCCCGGCGCACAACTCGTAACTGCAACGGCGCAAAGCAGCGCACCAAAAGATATTATCGTTGCTCCAACGATCCAAAACTGCCAATCATCAGACTCTGCATTATTTTCTATCAAAGCACTTCGCGGCACAGGAACTGTAACCTTAACCGCGACCTTTTATGAAACAGCAAATGCCGAAGATTGCATCGCACACAAAACTACAAAAACGATAACTATTCGAGTCCAGCCTGATCCCGGTGACAACTGCTGCTCCGACCAATATAATCCTGTGCTTTTAAAAGGCTGTCCCGGCAACGTGTCGACGCCAATTCGGGCCGGCGCAAATCCGCTTAATGAATGGCCCAAAGCAAATATTTACTCATCTGGAAATTACAATGATCTCGAAATAATTATTCCCGGAAGATTTACGCCCGTAATTTTCAACAACGGTCGCCCGCCTGAATATATGCGAGGTTGGAAAGCTAATATCGATGATTCGAACATTATAACTGTTACAAACATTGAAAATATAAAATACATTTATAAACCTGCTAATGATTATAAAATCCATCTGATAAAAAATGCGCAGGATCAAAATATCGTAGAATTCGTCTATGATGACAGCAACAACCTGCCAATAAGACAAAACGATCTTACCGATGCGAACCTTTTTATCTCGTATCATTATGATACCGGCCTATTGAAAGAGATTCAGGAACACGCCTACCAAACATACCGTCAGTTTGTCATTGAATACGACAACAATTTAGTAAGTTTTGTTGGCGGCGGATGCAGCCAATGTGCCGCGGCAAATGGAAATAAAAAATATTACTACAATTCGCAGGGTGTCCTGCATTTTGAAAAATCAATCAATGACGAGATAATTTACGAATATGCCTTTGACTCGAAACACAGGCTTACGGAAAAATGGCTTGGTAATAAGCAGAACAATCAGCCGATTTGCATTATTGACTATACTGAAGATTCAAACGGTTATACTGCCGACATTAAAAATTATATCGATAATAGCAATTTCATAGCAATCAGAGAATATTATACTTATGCGCATATTCTTACAAAGCGAACCGTATGTGAATTGTATAATGAGAATATCGACTCGCCCATCGGCAGAATTTTCGCAGAAGAATTTATTTACGACCTAGATGAATTCACCGGCAAAATACAAAAATTAACGGTTACAAAGCCTAAGGCCGATTCCGTAAGAACTGAATATATATACGATGTCAACTGCGGAGAACTTATAAGCGAAATAGCTTACGATTCAAACAATTACCCAACGATTATCGTTGAAAATAATTTTGAATATATCGATAGCAATGGAAATATAACTACCCAACCAGACAATATTTTTCTTGCAAGAATTATCAAAAACAAAGATGTTTATGATGCAAATACTTTTTACCAGTATGCCGATGGTTCAAATTATCCTTCACAAATTCTTTTCCCAAACGGCCAGTTGCAGGCTTTTAATTACGATTCTGAAAAACAAATAATCAAACATCAATTTATTGACAGCAATGGCCTAAAACTATTATTGAAAAAAGAACACAATTATGATGCGTTTGGAAATTTAACCAGTGAAAAACACTGCGACGCAAACGATATAAACGATACGGCCGTGTATTATTATAATAATTATAATGAAGTTATACGCATTAAAAGCCCGCAAGACGTCATTACCGGCAGAAGCTACGATAACTACGGCAGACTTATCAGCGAATACACTCTGGCCGATGCAAACGATTTAGAACTGGCCAGACCGACTGTCATATCACAAAAAACTTATTCCTATGATGCCAATGGTTTGCTTACTTTGGAATCTGTCGCGATCGATACCGGCTCATTCGAGTTCGACTGCCCTGCTGGTAAAGTCTACAAAAAATATAAATATGACAAACAAAGCAGGCTCGTCAAAATTATCGAAGACGCAAACGGTCAGGCCTTAGAAACCACGTTTGAATACGACAGGCAGGATGAACTGATTAAAGTAGTAAAACCCGGAGGCGTATGGTTCGAGTATATCTACGACGCCAGAGGATTGATGCTAAATGAAATCACAGGGAATGGTGAAAATTCAATTCTAATCACATCTTATCAATATGATGAAAATGGAAACTGCATAAGCAAAACAGATATAGACTCTGCAACCTCAATTCTGCAATATAATGAATTCGACTATATAAAAAATCATTATCTGCCAAGCGGTTCTTATATAAATTATCAATATAACGCCGCAGGCGAAACAACATTGGAAACGCTATGCGACATTAATAACATCCCCTTGCAGCAAACCGTTTACGGTTATGATAATTGCGGCAGATGTACATCGATCCGCAAAAGGCAAACACCTTTCATCAATAATGATAACAATGATTTTGTTGCAGCCTATAAATTCGATTGCCTCGACAACTTAATAAAGAAAACAATTAAATCTGAAAACGAAACAAACGATATAAATATCCAATTCCATTATGACAGCAAAAATAGATTAGCAAAATTCACGGATGCAATGTCAAACAGCCAAAGTTTCATTTACGACAAAGACGATAATGTCAAATCAGTTATAAATGGAATGAATCTTGCCAGCGTGAACGATTATGACGCTTATGGCAGGAAAATATTATCGCAAACGCCAAACAATAATCGCCTGGCATTTAAATACGACAGTCTCAACAGATGCATAAAAGAAACATTATACGATGTAAATTTCTCACCAGTTGAGCAAAAACGTTATGAGTATGACAACGCCGGCAACTTATCCAGGCAAATCACAATGCGTGATCCCGCAAGCGTCCAAAACGCGGACATTACAGCAGACAATATTATATTTTTCAATTACAACACCGCAGGTCTGCTTGAATCTCAAATAACAATTTATGACAACAATAATCAATCAATAGAATATTATGATTATGACGCTATTGGCAGAATTTCCAAAATCACCGACCCAGCCGGCAACAGCACAGAGATTTTATATGATGTAAATACACCTGGCAGAATCAGCGGGCAATTATTAACCTTAACAGACGGCAATTCACAAAGAACCATTCCAACCTTTCTAAAATATGATTCTTCAGGCCGAATCATTCAAAGCAGCATAGACAGTAATCTCACAACACAATTCTTTTACGACATCGCAGACCGCGTCGCAAAGCAAATATCACCAGGCGGCCTTGAGACTTCGTATAAATACGACAATCTGAATAATGTTACAGAGATAAAACAAGTCTCCCGCACAACTCACTTTTCTTATGATCGAACAGGCCGATTGGTATCTATCACCGCTTACGATCCAAACGCTCAAAAAACAATCTTCGAATATAATAAAAATGCAAAAATCACAAAAATAATCTTTGCAGATGGTACGCAGGAAAAATTCAAATATGACCCGGCAGGCAAATTAATTGAAAAAACTCTCCGCGGCAACGCAAAAATCTATTCAGGCTATGACGCGGAAAATAATTTGATTTGGCAAAGCGACGACCCGAACGGCCCCGATGGCAATATCGATTCAGCAGAATTCCTGATTGAATTTGAGTATAACGCAAATGGAATGATTACTTATGCCGCCAAATCTATCAAAGGCCAGATCGTTAGCGAAAGCCAGTTTGAATACAATGGCCTGGGCAAAATTGAAAACGAAAGCACAAGTCTTTTCGGCCTTAATCCAATATCAATCGAATACGAATATGACGCGTCAGGAAATATAATTTCACAATCAAGCGATTGGTCTGATCTCAATTTCACACACGATGGCCTCGGCAGAATAAAATCTATATCACGAAATGATTGCAACATCGCGCAACTTGGATATTTCGGAGAAGTCTTAAACAAGAAAATACTGTTTGAGCCGCAAATCGAATATAACGCGTCATTTGACCAAATTGGAAGAATTAACAGATGTAAATCTGAATCGCAAACAGGCTCGGTTCTGGATTTGATTTATTCGTATGGAAATAATTCAAACAGATCAAAATGCATATATAACCATCTGACAAACGCACCTTTTGATAACTTTGAATCGGACATTTATGGCCAAATTACAGAAGCTGAATATTTCACAGGTAAAAAAGAAGAGTTCGCCTACGATTTTCTCGGCAACAGAACACTGGCACAGACCAAAGAAGGTTACACTGAAACCTACTATCATAATCTTGTAAATCAATACACAAAAATTCGCACCAATTTGAATTTCTTTAATTTCGTTTACGATTCTAATATCTATTGGGATCAAAACGCGAGGTTATCTTATTCAGGCGATGATAATTTTTCTTATGAATATGATTTGCTCGGCAATCTAACAAAAGTAACCGCCGACGGCCAAACAATCGCGGAATTTGTTTACGATGCACTCGGCCGACGGATACGCAAAACAACATCAGATTGTGATACAATATATTATTATGATTTAAGCAACAGAATCACGGCGGAATATAATATTGATCCGCAGGGAACTCCTGTTTTTGTCGCGGAATATATTTATGGCAGCAATTTTGCCGATTGCATTGCGAGATTCCTCAAAGAATTAACTCCCGATGTAAACAGCTTGATTAAACTGGTCGAATTCTGCCATACTTATTTATACAGCACAGGCCAACCGGAATACGATACAAATTACGATTACGACCAAAGCGGCATTGTCGATTTGCAGGATTATTCAGTTTTAATCGTTGAAAATCAAATATCTTTGCTGAACTCCGATTCAAGTGAAAAGCATTGGTACTATCTCAATGACGCAATCGGTTCTGTCGCTGCGATAGCGGGCGCAAATCCAAACACTGCCATCGAATATTTTTATTACGATGTTTACGGCAGACCCGACCACGTCAGCAGCACCGGCAGCAATTTTTTGTTCGCCGGTATGACTTATGACGAACCAACCGGCAAATATTACTGCGTAAACAGATATTACGATCCCGATTTGGGAATATTCTTAACCCCCGACCCGCTTCTTTTCGCTGATGGATATAATTTTTACACGTACGCCAAAAACAATCCCGTTGTGCTCACCGACAGGTTCGGACTAAAAAGCAGTCTGGTCGAGGAAATACAATTTTTAATCGGCAAAGGTCAAATACGAGCAGCCGCCGAAAAACTCACCCAGGAAATTAAAAAATCCTGCGACAAAATTAATACCGATTGCAAAACCCGAAAATGCGTCGCAGGCGTGGTTAATCCAAATTGCGGAAAGGCCGAAAAATGTTACCAGCTATATCGTAAGGCTCTTGAATATGACAAACAAATCAATTCAGAATGTGCAAAAGCCGCCGCGATCGGATCTTTAGCAGGCAGCGCACAAGGATTATTAAACACCGTCAACGGCGTTCAGGATGGCGCCGTCTCAACCGCAAATCTCGCGCTTGGGATATGGAACAGCAGCGGCGCACTGATCTGCGACAAAGAGCTGGACTATATAATTTCGCCCGACTGGTCGAAAGATGTCATTGTTCGCGAATCCGATATCGCCCATGATGTCAGCAAATTTCTTGGCGGCCAGGGAGCAATTACCCTCGCGACCGCAGGCACAGGAAGCGGCCAGGCAGTTAAACATGCACAGCAAGGCATTTATGAATTCACAGCGGCATCAGGTAAAACTTATGTAGGCCAATCCGCAAATATCCCCCAAAGATTAATGCAGCATATTAATAACGGCAAATTGCTTGCAAAAGACGTACAAACAGTTAAAACAACACCTATCACTGGCGGAAAGATCGCAAGAGAAATCGCCGAACAAGCCCGAATCGACAGACTTGGCGGCATAAAAAATCTTGAGAATGTCAGGAACCCGATTGGCCCCGCACGGAGTTATCTGTTTAAAAAATGAAAAACTTTATAATTGAAAATAGCAAATACGGCAAAAGATTAATTCTCTGTTCAAAACTGACAGAAGAAGTCGTCAGATACTGCATACAAAACGACATTAAAGAACTTGAACTAAATTGGGCAAAAGGCTTCAAATCCGACGATCTTGCGTTGCTTAAAGATTTGTCTCAATTAGAAGCATTCGATATATGCGATTATACAATTAAAGATATTAGCGGCATTGGCTCTTTGAGGAATCTCAAAGAATTAAATATAAGCACATATTGCAAAACCCAAATTGACTTAAGCAATTTCACACAGCTTGAATCACTGTCTCTTTTCTGGCGAAAAAATACTATCGGCTTTGAAAAATTAAAAAATCTCAGAAAGCTGTTCCTATATAAATATAACCCCATAACAAAAGACCTTTCGGAACTAGCAGCGCTTGATTCGCTGGAATATCTTTCATTGAAATCGCCATCAATCGAGTCTATCGGCAATGTAACCAGCTTAAAGCAAAATCTCAAATTCCTGGGCATTTACGCTGCGACAAAACTGCAAAACATTGATTCCCTTGCCGAACTCACGAATCTGCAAACACTTGAATTGGATACCTGCAAAAAGATTAATCAATTAGATGCAATCGGGAAAATGAAATCGCTTGAGAAATTAAGCATTTCAAATTGCGGCAGCATTGAAAGCCTGGAGCCAGTCAGCAAACTTATGAATTTGAATGAACTGCGTTTTATTGAATCGACAAATATTATCGATGGAAATATAAATATTGTTTCCAGCTTGCCGAAACTCGAAAAAATCGTATTCCAGAACAGAAGACATTACAACCTTAAGCGGGCTTAACTGCCGAATAAAGATTTACCACTCCGATTGTTAAATACTTAGTTTTTACATCATCAAACCCTGCATCTCGCAAAATACTGCAAAAACTCTCACCCGATGGGAAAGTTTGTATAGTCCTGCTCAAATATTTATATGCGTCAAAATTGCCTGTGATAATTTTGCCAAGCAAAGGAATGTAAAATTTTAAATAAAGCAAATAGAAAAATCTTATCAGCGGATTCGGCGGAAGTGAAAATTCCAGGATAAGCAATTTGCCGTTCGGCTTTAAAACCCTAAGCATTTCCTTTATTCCAGCCTCAAGCCGTGAAAAATTCCGTACGCCAAAAGCGCAGGTTACTACATCAAAATGGTTATCAGGGAAAGGGATTTGTTCGGCTGGAGCTTGTTTTAAATCAACTTTTCGCACACCTAGTTTTTTCTTTGCGATTGCAAGCATTTCATTTGAAACATCAATGCCCGCTGCATAATCAATATCGCAGCCGTTTTCAAAAAACGACAATAATACATCACCCGTCCCAACTGCAACATCAAGAATATTTATATTCTTATGCTGTTTAATAGATAACGCGATTTTTCGCCGCCAGATTTTATCTATGCCGAAAGATGAGACACTGTTAAACAAATCATAACGAAAAGCGATGCGATTGAATAATTTTTCCGTATCCATTTATCGTTTTAATTCGACAGTGTTTGTAATACGTTTGCCTTCAGCCGTGAAGCATACCGCTTCAAGGATATATGTTCCGCCTTTTACTTCGGTTTCCAGCGGCAGTTCAAATTTATAGCAGCGTAAATAATCCTGCCAATAACCATTATTCACAGCCGCCTGCGTCAAATCAATATCAGACCAGAGCTTAATTCTCCCGCCTGCCGGGTCTGCCGAGCGAAGAACTTTAGGATACAATTCAAATCGCCAAATCCCCGCCGCCTTAATACGTGAATTAAATTGATCGTACACATCAATATACGCGACTATCTGCCATCGCTTAGAAAATTCTGTGAGTTGATTAAAAGTGATTTTCTGCGGAGCAAAAATGCACGTCTTCTGAAATGTGCCTGGTTTTGAATCTGACACACTTTGATTTTCCTGACATCCAGAAAATGGCAGCAGCAAAACAGCAGCAGCTACAACCAGAAACATTTCCTTCAATAAATTCATAACTATCCGTGTTCTCATAAGTCCTCACTTAAAATGTGGCCAAATCGTAGTTTCTTTGTTTGCAGATATTTTTTATTGTGCTGACTTGGTTTGGCAATCAGCGGTATTTGCTCGGCAACTTTTATCCCGTAAACTTCAAGACGCGAAATCTTTTTTGGATTATTTGTCAAAATCCTGACTTGCTTTAAGCCCAAATCCCTGATTATTTGTGCGCCGATTCCGTAATCGCGTTTATCCGCGCTGAATCCAAGTTTAA
>Ga0154577_1076_pt1 | contig 27337 bp, 21 predicted proteins | sample RifGroF2_FD_116006 | JGI IMG/M metagenome (GOLD analysis project Ga0154577, IMG submission 116006) | Planctomycetes bacterium GWF2_42_9
GAGGATAATGGCGACGCTGGATCAGCCGACGGCAGGCGATATTTTGATCGATAATGTTTCTGTAACGCAATATCCGGAGAAAACCCGCAAACTTGTGGGCTATATGCCGGACTTTCTGCCTACGCACGGAGATATGAACGTTGACGATTATCTTGATTTCTTCGCGCGTGCGTTCGGCCTCAAGGGAGCAGAGAGAAAAAAAATCATTGAAGAAGTGCAAACACTTACCAATTTAACGGGTTTAAAAGAAAAATATCTTAAGGCTCTTTCAAAAGGTATGAAGCAAAGGGTCAGTCTGGCGAGAGCCATTATACATAATCCTATGGTGTTGATCCTCGATGAGCCGGCAGCAGGACTTGATCCGAGAGCAAGAATAGAATTGCGTGAAACGCTGAAAGTTCTGGCCGCCAAAGGCAAAGCGATATTCATCAGCTCTCATATTCTTTCAGAGCTGGCGGAAATGTGCGATAACGTGGTAATTATCGAGAAAGGCAAAATATTGAAAGCAGGCGGTATAGGCCAAATCTCGCAGCAGAAAAATAATGTCTCAATTATGATCCGCTCAACGTCAGACCTTGAACAGATACGCGTGTTTTTGCAGAAACAGGATACGGTCATTAACGCAAAAGTTTTGCCCGGCTGCGTAGCGGCAGAAATAAAAGGCGATGAAAAGGTATCCGGCAAAATCTTAACGGCACTTATTCAAGAAGGTTTTGAAATAATAGAAATCAAACATATGAAATCAACTCTCGAAGATATTTTTATGGATATTACGAAAGGAGAAGTAGCCTGATGAGCCTTTCTGTAAAAATTGGCGAATGGTTGAATCCTATCGTAATTAAAGAAATGCGGCAAGCCGTAAAGGGTTCGTTTACAAGCTGGACACTGATGCTGGTACTAGCTATTCAACTGGTAATAATCGGCTGTGTAGTCGTATTGAGCGAAGACATAGGGAAAAATTTTGATATCGGCCCGGGACTTTTCACCGGATTGCTCGCTGTACTGCTTTTTATATGCCTGATGTTTTTACCTTTATTTACAGGCGGCAGGCTTTCACAGGAAAAATCAAACAGCAACACAGATTTGTTTTTTATTACAACACTGACACCTGTCCAGATAATCAGGGGCAAATTATTCGCTGCGTTGACGGTAGCATTGCTTTTCTTTACGGCGTCGCTGCCGTTTATGACTCTGACATACCTGCTGCGAGGGCTTGATCTGCCGACAATATTCATCATCCTGGCATACAATTTTATTTTAACAGCTTTCAGCATTCAGTTCTGCATTTTCCTTGGCTGCATCGCGGGCGGTATCGTAAGCAGAATTTTAATCCTGCTGGCTTGCCTAATTCCATTGTTTATTTTATTCCAAGCAGGAATTGCAAGTTCGTCTGGAATGCTTCATAAAGGTTTGGGAAGCACTCTTGGAACTTGGGAGTTTTGGAGCAATGCGCTTACATTTACATCTGTTATGCTGATCGTGATCGGATTATTGTTTGTTCTTTCCGCGTCATTTATCGCGCCGACTTCTGCAAACAGACTTTTGGGCGTTCGTTTATACCTCGTTTTTACATGGCTCGCTGCCGGAGTTATCGCGGTATCATGGTTTTTCGGAACCGGAGAGAAAGACTATATCAATATATGGCTTGTAACTATGGTTTTGATTTTTGGAACCAATATGATCGCCAGCGTTTGCGAACATCAGCCTGTATCCAAAAGGATCGCTTCTGTAATTCCCAAAAAACTAATACGGCGAATTCCCGCCTTTCTATTTTACAGCGGACCAGCGGGCGGAGTTGTTTTCTCCGCTGTCGCGATGACGGCCACACTGCTAGTTTATCCCCTGCTTTCAATGGCAGGTTCTAAATTTAATAATTCCATTTCAGTCAGCAGCAATGAAACTTATTTGATTTCAATAGGATTAGTATTTTATTTCTGCTGCTATGCGCTGACAAGTCTGGATATAAAAACAATTTTCTTTAAAAACAGCATTTCAACACGTTCAACTATAATCGGAATAATTGCCTTATTAATTATTGGAAGCATTGTTCCTATCGTGATTGGTTTTCTTATGAGAAAAAATCTGTGGCAGGAATTACCGCCCTTGTGGTACATCGGAAATCCTCTTGTGCTTTTCCTCAAAAAGAAAATCTGGGTCGAATGTTTTACATTCACAAGCGTTTGGCTAATTATTGTATTATCTTTTAGTATGCCCTGGTTCGTTAAACAATTCCGTAGTTTTAGACCAATCGAGACGGATCAAAACGCTTCTTAATTTATGTAATTACAAGGTTTTATAGATTTTTCTTTACAAACACCCTCTTGATCTAGTATATTTACATTAGGAGTCGGAGAAGATATAGGACGCAAAATACGTGTCTAGGGCACAAGGAGTGCTTCTATTTCATATCTTTTCTTCACACTGTTTTTCTTAATGTTTTATTGACTATTTTGTGAAAGGAAGAAAATGAAGAAATTATGTTTGACAGTATTAATTCTTTGCATCAGCAGCGCAGCTTTTGCGACAACGTGGAGTCAGGTCGATTTCACTTGCACACTCGGCGGCGCGATGAGCTATGACCAAAGCGGCGACAATGTCGTAACGGCTGGCACAGCGTTCTATGACACAATCACAAGCGGCGGTTATTTAGGCACACAATTAATCGGCGGAGACGGTGTGAACCAGCAGGTTTCTGGCAATTTTGCTGTATATGGATTGTTTTCGTTTTCAGATACAGCCAATGTTCTGTCGTGGGTAGCCGGTAACGCAAACACACTCTTCGCTTATGAATTTAGAGCATGGAGCGTAAATCTCGATTTCAATAACGACAACCTTTCAGATTACACAGAAAGTTTCACACTCAACGCAACAGATATGCCGGGCGTTGATTATCTGAAAGCAACATTCAACGATTTAAGCACATGGGGTTACACTGAAATGGCTCCGGGCGTTTTTGTTGATCTTGCGATCGGCGGAAGCAACTGCGTAGCATTGAGCATCGTTATCGATGGCTTCGCTACAAATAATTGGAGCGACGTAAACGCTCGCATTCTGCCGGGAGTTTTACAGGGCTACACTCCGGGCGTAACACCAGGTTCGGGCATTCGCGTTGCAATGATTCCAGAACCGGCAACTATGTGCATCTTGGCAATTGGTTCACTTATCGCATTGAGAAAAAGAAAATAACCAAAGCAAATTATTAAACTTCACAAGGCTGCGAAATTATCCGCAGCCTTTTTTTATATCTAACGTACTGCTAATTAAAGACTTACAATATTCATATTTATCTTGACTTCTCCTACCTTTATCATATAATAATATGAGCATTTTGGGAGTTCGGAGAAGCAGAGCATTGCGCAATGGATGCGCTGGTGTTTTAAGAAGGATCTTCAACTCTTCCGCACTTCTAAATTGGTTTAATATTGTTAATAAAAAAAATTATTATCCGCGCTTATGCGCAATATCGGAAGGTAGGAAGAAAATGAGAAAACTTTTAGCATTAGCAGTTATTCTGCTCGCGTCGGTTGTATCTGCAAACGCAAATCAAATCACTTATTCAGACAGCGTGGCCGGTCTTTTTGATTTGGTCGCAGACAGGGATTTACTTATCCCGCAGTTTGATTCATCGCTCGGCACACTTAACAGTGTTTCGATAGCTGTTGAGACAGGATTGCAGGCCTCTTTGGGATTTGAAAATAAAAACCCTACAAGCGGCGGAACATTTTATGTTTACACTTATTTTACATTCGATCCGGCAAATGAATACACCCGCGCAAGGGTCGATTTGTCATTCAATGACGCCGTGATCCTTACATCAGGATATTCTGACGCTAAGAAATATACTCTGACCAATATCAGCGCGTATGACGGAACAACCGATTATGCAGGCACATCAGGCCGAATCTTGGGAACCTTTGGTGATGCAGATAACCAGTCATTCTTTTATGATTCAGCACTCGCAGAATTTATCGGCAGCGGCAATTTGACATTCGGTGTTCTTTCCGACGCTTATACGACACTTTCTTGGTCAGGTGGAAGCAGTGATGTACGGATCGCAACAACAGGTCAGGCTGGTGTAACAGTTGTTTATGATTTTACGCCAATTCCAGAGCCGACAACTATGTGCATCCTGGCAATTGGTTCACTTGTTTTTTTAAGAAAAAGAAAATAAAAAGACTTTGACGTAAAAAGTCTTTTTATCTAAAGATAAGGGGTCCTACGTTGGGTGTTCTAAATATAATTTTTTATTCAAAGGCCGCAAAAGTTTGAGCGGCCTTTTTTGTTTACATTCACCGATTTAAGCATTATTATATCTCAAATGTTAGATACAATGCTATAAGGAGAATGTATTTAGTATGAGCGAAAACACGGATAGGTTTTCAAACAAACCAAACGATTACTTTCTAAATCTGCTTAAAAACGCAAAAGATATTTTTTACCTGTTCGACGCTATTAAGAGAAGATTCGATTATATCAGCTACGCTTCGACTAAAATTCTTGGCTATACGCCCGAAGAAATGCTCGAAATGAATTTGGAAAATATTGACCAACTTGTAAACCCCAGTGATCATAATGATGCTAGAACGAGAACCCTTGAGATACTTAGAACACGCGAATTCCCGAAAAGTTACGATGAATACATCGAACAAAGATTTCGGCACAAACAAGGGCATTGGGTCTGGCTTGGCATAACCAGAAATTTGATTGCAGGCAAAGATGGTAAAATCGAAGCAATTATAGGCACCGCACGTGATATCACCGAAATAAAAACACTGGAACAAAAACTTGAAACATCATTATATAATTATAAATCGCTGTATCATAACGCTCGCGTTGCTTTATTCAGAACGCGGATAAGCGACGGCAAAGTAATCGAATGCAACGAAGCACTGGCACTGCTTGTGGGATATGAAACCAGAGAAGAATGCATCGCCAAACACAACGCAAAATTTCACTATTCCGATTTAAAAAGACGAGATGAATTGATACAGGCATTAACGGAAAAAGGTAAGGTTGATAATTTTGAATTAAAATCAAAAAAAATAAACGGAGATGTTTTTTGGTTAAAGGTATCGGCCAGGATCACCTCTGGAAACGACTGCATTGAAGGAGCTATGTGGGATGTTACCGCTTCAAAAATATTGACAAAGGTAGAATACGAAATCCTGCAACTGATCGTAGAAGGTAAAAGCAACAAACAAATCGCACTTGAATTAAAACGCTCTGTTCGAACCATCGAGGAACACAGAGCCAATATTATGAAAAAAATGAACGCTGACAATGTCGTGGATTTAACGAAAAAAGCCTTAAACTGGGGAATGTGGCGAGATTAAAACGTTTTCGACTTACCGGTTAAAAAATTTTAAATATTTTTTCACTCAAAATACCCCCTTCAGCGACCCAAAACAGGGGTTTTTGCTTTCTACCCGTAATAACCACTATTGCAAAGCTTTAAAGCATTTTTTATACTCTAAGTTTGGTATTGAGAGAAATTGCCGGTGTCGCTTCAATAAGAGACAGGTACGATGACGCATCAGAAGACCTGATGCAAAGCAAATGATTATGCACTTCATTTTTGATAGCATAATCCAAATCATTCGGCTAATAAAAAGGCTGCGAAATAACTGCATCTATTGTTTAATATTTCCTGCTTGTCATTATTGTAGAGGTATTATAGTTAACAAAGAAGTATCGCAGTGCGTCAATGGGATGGTCGTAGACTCCGTCTTTTTGCGGCAGTTCGTTCGAGCCTGTCGGCGGATAATGATAGCTCTGCATCGCTTCGATTAACCTTCCACATCGCGGATTGACAGCGAAACTACTTTTGCCTTCGCCGTTTTTCAACGCCCTTCTGACAAGTTCAACGCCAACGTTTATTTCGCTTGGTCTGAAACGCAGTTTAATGCCCGCAGCTCTTAATCGGCTAACCGGACTTGTGCCTGTAACATCATTAACGCCCGCACCTGCAGGGTCGCAGAAAGACATAATCACATTATTTTCGTTATATGGTTTTCTGAATTTGATTTCGTTTGCGTGGACATCAATAGTTTTTTTGCTTTGAATATATTCATCAATAACCCTGACAGTTCCGTGCTCGTCGACTTGAATCCACAGACAAACAAAAGGATTTACAAAACCAAAATCCATCGCGCGATACAACGGCAAATCGGGATTATATTCGATCGGCTGAATATGAATTTCGGGATCGAACTCGGCAAATACGACATTTTCAAGTGAAGGTCTTAAGCAAAGCATTTCAGATTCGAATGCCGCCCTGCTGCATCTTTTCATCTGCGCAATCACATCTTCGATTTTCAAATAGCCTTTCGCCCTTTTTGCTTTTCCTTTGCAATCATTGTTTAAAACACATCGAGAGCAATTCCTGTCAGGGCCGCAGTTTTCTATAACTTCCCAGATGCACCATTTGAAAATCTTCATATTGTTATCCTGTGCCTTATTGACAATATCGTGCATAATACCGAAAGGCTGATGCATTGTACTTAGAGCCTCCATCGCGGCAGTAATTCCATTGTTTGATTTGGTTGTGAATTTCGCCGCCTCGAAAATCTGCTTTTTGAAAAGCTCGATCTCATCGCAGCGAAGTTTGTGAATATGACTGCCGCGAACCGAAGCCATCGATTGCGTGAGCACTTCGACATTTGAGCCGTTGACGAATTTGCATTTGTTTTTCCGTTCTTTGCCGATGAGCAAATCTTTGTAGCCGTTGTGAATGAAAGCAAGCAGATAGTCGTACATTCTTTGCGCCTGAACTTGACTGCCCGCTAGAATCCTCGTTTTGCAGCCGGGTTTGAAAACGCAATCTAAGAGTGTCGCGACCGCAGCAAGATATGTTTTTCCGCCGCCTCTGCCGCCCCAGACGATGCAGTCGCCATTTGCGCTGCCGTCGAAATCGCAATTATAGGAATGCCATAAATAATCCATCGGCGAATCGTGGCCTTCACACATTTTCGAATCGCAGACTTCCAAATCCAGAAAATATTTAAGATAATTTTTTAAATCGTTTTTCGTTCGCGGCTTTTGATTGCGCAGAGTTTTGGAAAGAGTCAAAATTTGTTTCTTTGGCGACAGAATGGCAGACATAGAGGTGCTCCTTGGAAAGATAATTGAAGAATGAAGATTGAATATTGAATTAATTTTTAATTGTTAATGTTTAATTTTTAATTAAGAACTCAAAATTAAAAATTAAGAATTCCGCGTTTGGTCGAGGTATTATACCATAAAAAGGCCTAAAAATCAAGTTTAAATGGTTAAAAACGCAATTTTAAGAAGTTTTGATCAAGAAAAATTGCACATTTTTGGAATTTATCGTATATTAAAGGTATGGAAATTTGTCCGGTGAGTTGGACGGCCGTTCAGCGGCATTTAATGTCGTTGAGAGGAAAGTCCGGGCAAGACAGGGCACGGTGATGGCTAACGGCCACCTGGAGTAATCCACGGGAAAGTGCAGCAGAAAATAAACAGCCGATTTGAGATTTCAAATTTGAAATTTGAGATTGGTAATGGTGAAAAGGTGCGGTAAGAGCGCACCGCGATTCTGGCGACAGAATCGGCTAGGCAAACCCCACCGCTTGCAAGACCAAGTATGCCGGTATGCTAGCCCAAGCGTTACGCCGGCGGGTAGGTTGCTTGAGCCTGTCAGCAATGGCAGGACTTAGAGAAATGGTCGTCAACTACAGAACCCGGCTTATAGACCCACCGGACAAATTTCCATATTAATATTCGCTCAATATGTGCGCAAAAAAAAGGAGAACCGAAATCCGCGAAGACTCAAGTTCTCCTGTAATCAATCAATTTGATTTGTTATTTTTTTCTTCTGATAAAACTCAAACAACCAAGGCCGAGCAGAGCTATCGTTGTCGGTTCGGGGGTAAGTCTGACATTATCAACTCTATAATACTTAGCATCGGCAGGACTATAATTGCCAATTTCCTGCAGACGAATGATAAAATTGTGCTGACCCGTAAATGCCTGTGTGAAAGCAAATTCAATATTATATACCGTAGCTGTACTGCCCCACGAAGTGCTGCTGTCAGTATGACCGTTGTTTGTGTATTCTCCGATTTTCTGATCATCGATAAAAAACTGCAGCTTTACAACATCTATACCAGTATCCTGGCAATCAAAAATTATACTTGTAACACCGGTGAAATTGACATTGGCTTGTGTGATTTGTGCGTAATAACTGCTGTTTGTTCCTCCTGTTCCGCGCTGCAGAACATAACACTGACTGCCCTCACTATGCCAGCCGGTGCTATAATAACCGCTCATTCGTGCGTTGTTCGATGAGTATACCCAACTATCAGCACTTTCAAAACTCGAATTGCTGAAAACCGCGGCATTAGCCGACAAAGTAAACATCACGATAATAACACACGTAGATAATAACTTCTTCATAACAATACCTCTTTTAAATATTGGTCTATTTAGTTTTTTTAATGAAAGCTATAATACCAAAACCAAGAATAGCAATGGTTGATGGTTCGGGAATCACTGCAACGATGCGTGGACCCGAGCCGCTCTCGGCAGTATAAAGCGAGCCATAAGTCTCTCTTGAGCCAGACAGAACAAAAGTTGAATAAGCACGGCCTGCGGCAAGATCTGCCTGAACATAGCTCAAAACATCAAATGATTTTACGCCGTCTGTGAAACCATAATCGCTGTTATAAATCGTAAATCCACTGGGGGCAACCCTGCTGATCGCATCGGCAACCACATCACCCGTAAGAACTTTTGTACCTGTATCAAGCCAGCCGATGGCAGCGGAACCATAATAATAGTTTGTTCCAAAGCCAAACGCATCGACTTCAAGCATTGCGCTCGATACGGTTTTACCTGCGAGCGATGCGATTGGGATTTCGAAAATTGCAACGGTACGGTCGTTGCCCCAAGTTCCGCCAAAACTTAAATAAATACCCATAGTATTTTTACCGATTTCATAGGAATCATAGCTGCTGTATTTGCTATTCCAACTAAATGAGACATCTCCCGCAGCGGGCGTATATAATACGACAGCGGAAGCGACGGAACTCAATGCCAACAAGGCGATTACCAAAACACTTAACTTCTTCATACACAACTCCTTAAAAATTCACAACCGTTCAAAATCGTTCTCTTCAGATTAAAGAATTAATAAAACTGGGAATGAAGAATTGAAGTAAATGCGCAGAAGCACTCAATAACATTCTTCACCAAGTTCCAAATCAAAAAACTGGAGATACAATATATGTAAAGAAAACCCCCTACTCCCAAAGAAGCATATTATCAGAAGTCCCATAAGGTTGCAAGCAAAAAAACCGAAAAAAGCGGTTCAACATGCTTTTTACACGCAAAAAAACATTTAGATGGTAGAAAATGGCCTTAAATTACATACCAACATCTTCTATGGCCGGCATATCTGGCAGCATACTCGGCAGTGTAGGCGTTTTCTCAATCACACGCATTTCCTTCCATTTGCCGGAGATGAATCGCAGGAAAAATAAAATCGCAAGCGCACAGACATACCCCGTCAGCGCAGCCCAAGCGACATAAAGTTTTGCCTGGCCATGAAGGAAAGTAACCGCCGCCCAACTTGGTATGACCATAATGAGCCAGTTGAGCCAAATCGAACGGTACATAACGTATTTCGTATCGCCCGCACCCTTCAGTGCGGAAGCGAAAATGATATTGCCCATATCGAACAGACAATAAAAACTTACGAAGTAAAGCAGTCTTATCGCAATGGGTCGAATCGCTTCCATCTGTTCTTTCATCGCACCTGCTTTGAACGGCAGCATAAACAAATCAGGAAACAGCCAATAACTAATTGCGATCGCGACCATATAAGTGAACGTAAGTTTCGCCGCAGACCAGGTAGTCTTTTGCGCGAGGTCGGGTTTGCCCGCTCCGATAGCGCGACCGACAAGAATGCTCGTCGCCATACCAAAACCAATCATAGGCATAAACGCAAGCATATTAATTTGAAAAACCATCGACGAAGCCGCGAACGAGACAGCGTCTATCCTGCCGACAAAAACGACAAACAGCGTAAAGCCGAAAACATCGAGCATAAATTGCACGCCGCTTGGAAAGCCGAATTTCATTAGTCTGCCGAAAAGATCTCTATCGAAACGATTGTTGGATGTTCCGAATTTTTCACGGCAACTCGGCCAAAGGAAAATGACGAAATAAATAATGCACGAAACGATGTTTGCGAAAATTGTTGCGATTGCTGCGCCTGCGATTCCCCATTTCGGAAAACCAAAATGCCCGAATATCAAAACGTAATCGAAGACGATGTTGATGATTGTTTTGAGCACATTGACCCACATCACAGACCACGTTTTTCCTCGGCCGGTTAAGAAGCACGATATCGCAGAATCGAGAATGCCCGGCATAGCGCCAAGCAGCATAAATCTGTAATACGTCAATTCGTATTCGTTGATCGGCGGCTTATGACCGATCCAGGCTATCAAAGGCCTGTCGAACAAAACCATCGCGGCCAAAATCAAACCCGCTGCGAAAGCGAAATACACGCTCTGCCAAATCGCAGGCCCAATTCGATGCTGCATTTTCGCGCCGTCATACTGCGAAACGAACGTGCTTGCGTAAGTGGCTGTTCCGAGAAACAAACTGAACGGCACAAAACTTAAAATGCCGCCCATCATTGCACCGCTCATCGCGTCGCGGTCGAACCACATCAGAAAAACTCTGTCGACGAACATCTGCAGTGTCATCGCGGAAGTGCTTAGTATCAAAGGCAGTGCGATTTTGAAAACTTCTTTCGCTCGGCCGTCATTTATATCTTTATTAATTATTGTTTCCATATCTTTAGCGTAGAGCGTGGAGTATTTAGCTTAGATATTTCTGTACGCTGCACGCTGCACGCTGTATAATCTGAGCTAAAATACCTGATTGTTAACTATTTGGAAACAAATTTTATGATAGATACTGATATTTCTATTATCGGTGCAGGGCCGGCAGGAATGATGGCGGCGATTTCGGCGGCGGAATGCGGAAAAAGTGTCGCCATTTTTGAAGCCAATACGACCGCAGGAAGAAAACTGCTTGTTACTGGACGAGGCCGATGCAATCTTACGCATATCGGTAAACCTGATGAAATAATCAAGGCTTTCACGCCATTCGACCGGTTCGTTCGACATTGCATTTATGAATTTACGCCCGATGAGCTGATGGAATTTTTCAGGCAGCACGGTCTCGATAGCGCTCCAGAAGAAGACGGCTGCGTTTTCCCGACTACCAATTCTGCCAGCGATGTGAACCGGATTTTGCTTGAAGAACTGCAAAAGAAGGATGTAAAAATATATTACGGCAAAAAAGTCCAAACGATCACAAACGAAAATGGATTATTTATTATTCCAACCGATAAATTTACCGTTTCAGCGAAAGCCCTGATAATCACGACAGGCGGAGTAAGCTGGCCGCAAACTGGTTCCACCGGCGACGGCTACAAATTCGCTTCCGCTTTCGGGCATAAAATCGTCGAACCAATCGCGGCTCTTGTTCCATTGATTGCGGAAGAAAAATTCTGCGCCGAGCTTGCCGGGTTAGGAGTTCAGAAAGTATCTGTAAGTGCAAAAATCAACGGCAAGAAAATAAGTTCGACCGGCGCGATGATTTTTACTCATCACGGTATCGGCGGCCCTGCTGTTTTTGACCTAAGCAGAAACCTCGCTGGCATTGCGGGAAACAATTATAAAATATCGATCGACTTCGTTCCCGATATTAACGCAGACGTTCTCGAAAAGAATTTTACCGAAGATTTCGCCGCTAATCCAAAACGCAATGTAGAGTTGGTTGTATCGCAATTCTTTCCGCGAGCGCTTGCGAATATAATTTGTCTGCACAGCGAAGTTGCACAAGCGCAAGTCGGGCAAATAAACAAAAAATTACGCAAAAAGCTCGTCGATACGCTCAAAAATTTCCCGCTGACCATCGTTTCCTCGCAGGAAATCGAACGCGCAACCGTTACTCGCGGCGGAGTCGATACCGCTGAAATCGACAGTAAAACTATGCAATCCAAAATCCTCAAAGGTCTGTTTTTCGCAGGCGAGGTTCTGAATATTGACGGCCCCTGCGGCGGATACAATCTGCAATTCGCTTTTTCAAGCGGCCGACTCGCTGGCAAAAACGCCGCAAGTATTTAATTATTAATTGTTAATGTTTAATTTGTAATTAAAAACTTAAAATTTAAATCAAGAATTCTGAAAATATTTTTCCTTTGTGTCTTGGCGTCTTTGTGGCTATATTTAACGCCTAACTACTTAAAGGAATAATATGTTAATTGGTGAAAAATTAAGACGATTTGGAGCAGATAAGGTCGCCTTTTTAATTTTGCTTGTCATAGGTCTGCTTATCGCTCAATATGTCGTTTCGTCAAGGTCTGCTTTGGAGCTTTCCGAATCCATCAATCTCAAAGGTTCGGGGCTGACCGTTTCGCTGCCTGTCGGCAACAACTGGAAACGCACAACGAGCGATTTCGTCTTCGTAGATAACGAATTCAGACTAGCCGCCCAATTACAAATAAGCAGCGATTCCGGCATTACCGCGATTTGGCGTTATTCAATTATACCATTAAAAATCGCACCCGCTGAAAGATTCGCTCAACTGGCCAACGCTGTGAACGGAAAAATCATCGCATCCGGCAGCGACAAATACGGCTATTTCACCTACGACTACGCCACGATCATCGGCGAAGGCGGCCTGATAATGATCGGAACAACCGTTCTGCCCAACGACAGAATTTTGACCCTTCAAGTCGCCCAGAAAGGCACAGGCACAGAGCTTGCCGAAAAAGTTTTCAAAGCACTGCTCGCATCCGCGAAATATTTTGACGATAACGCGTATGCAAAGGGTCTGAATTTTCTCAACGAATTTAAAAATTCGCATCTGCCGAGTCTGCCGCTGACCGAATTGAACAGCCAGAACCTTGTCGATTTTTTTCGCATCAAAGATTCCGCAGGCAATTCGATCGGCTTTACTACCGATTCGCTGACATACACATCCGAGCCGAACGATGGTTTTAATTTTACGCTTTCATCACTTTTCTTTTACAGCCCATCGTTTAAGACTATCGCAGAGCAGTCTTTTTTTCGCGCAGATACGACGCTGACCATTTTCGATTGGTCGGTAAAGGAAGGCAATCAACTGGCGAACCGTCAGGAAATAACCCGGCTTCAACTCGACAAAAATAAAATCGTAACAATCGAAAAATCGGGAAGGATCGAGCAGTTCCCGTTTACAAATATTATGATGCCTGAAAGCCTGTTTGATTTGGTAGTCGCTGATTTTTTGAAGAGCAACTTCGATTCGCTTTATATCGAAATACTGCTTTCAGACGGCACAATCGCGCCCGTTATGCTTTCGCGCATAAAATCAACTCAAACGTCGGCTCTGCCCGCAAGGTCGGCGGCGCAAGCGGATTTTTTCGGCGTTTTCACGGCCAATATTAAAATGTACTACGATGGAAGCGGAAGGCTCGTCTCATCCGAATTACAGGGCAACCTCACATACAGACGCGAAAGAACTACAAAAGCGTCTATCTTCGCCGATTTTCCGCAGTGGCTTAGTAAAATCGAACAGATAGAACAGTACAGAGATAAAAGAAAAAACAAATAAGGATTTTTTTAAAATGACAACCGTTTACGACAGCATAATTATTGGTGCAGGCCCTGCGGGATTGGGCGCCGCGATTTACGCCGCAAGAGACAGATTCAAAACATTGCTTATCGACCGCTATTATCCCGGCGGACAAATCATCAATACCGACCGAATCGAAAACTATCCGGGCTTTGAAAATATTTCAGGCGCGGATTTAATTATGAAAATGCAGAAACAGGCCGAGAATTTCGGCGCCGAATTCAAGAACGGCACAGAAGTAACAAACCTCAAACAGCTCGACGACAAAAATATCCAGATAACCTGCGGCAAAGAGGCGTACATCGGCAAATCGGTTATACTTGCCTGCGGAAGCGATTATAAGAAATTGGGCGTACCGGGCGAAGCGGAATTTAGAAACGCAGGCGCAGGCGTAAGCTATTGCGGAACGTGCGATGCGCCATTCTTCAAAGGCAAAAAAGTCGTCGCCGTCGGCGGCGGAAATACCGCGATCGAAGAAGCACTGCACGTCGCGAAATTCGCTTCCGAACTCACACTCGTGCACAGGCGAAAAGAATTCCGCGCGACAGAAATCCTAATCGAAGAGCTGATGAGCAAAGTCAGTTGCGCAGACTGCAATATCAAATTGAAACTCGAAAGCGTTGTCATTGCTGTTGAAGGCGATAAAAAAGTTGAAACGGTAAAAATCCGAAACGTACAAACGAACGCTGAAGAATACCTCCCTTGCGACGGCATTTTCATTTTTGTTGGAACAGTTCCGAATACCAGTTTCCTCAAAGATTTCGTCGATCTTACCGAAAGCGGATTTGTCAAATGCAATACCGGTTTTCTGCGGACGAAAGTTCAGGGCGTTTTCGTCGCAGGCGATTGCAGATTAGGCGCAGCGATGCAGCTTGCTACCGCAGTCGGCGATGGCGTAAATGCCGCGATGATGACAAAACAATATCTGCGAGATCCCAAGCATTGGTGGCATAAACCGCTGACAGATCAAGCAATGCCCTGCGAATGGTAATAACGATTTAAAATTTAAAATTGAATATTTAAGATTGAAATAGAAAACGCCTCCAAAATAATATTGGGGGCGTTTTTTTCTTAAAATTTTAAATCTTAAATTTAAAATATTTTATCGTTTCGATGTTTTCAAGTATTCGCGTTTTTCAGCAATGCTCTTATACGCAGGACGGATAATTCTGCCGCCGCTGATATTTTCTTCGATAAAGTGGGCACACCATCCGGCAACCCTTGCAACCGCGAAAAGCGGAGTAAACAATTCTGTGGGTATGCCAAGCATTCTGTACACAAAACCCGAATAGAAATCTACGTTCGGGCAAACTTTCTTATCTGACTTTTTCACCTTCTGGAAAATTTCCGGCGCCAAACTCTCAACCAATTCATACATCGCGAAATCTTCGTCGAGTTCCTTTTCTTTAGCGAGTTTGGATGCCTGCTTTTTGATCAGTGCAGTTCGCGGATCGGAAATCGTATAAACCGCGTGTCCTAAACCGTAAATTAAACCTGTGCCATCGAAGGCTTCTTTCTTTACTATCTTCGTGAGATAATCGGCGATCTGATTTTCACTTTCGATATTTTTGACGTTCTGTTTAATATCGTCCATCATCTGAATAACTTGAATATTCGCTCCGCCGTGCTTTAACCCCTTGAGCGAACCAATCGCAGCGGCTATCGCAGAGTAAACATCCGTATCCGAAGACGCGACTACGTGCGTTGTGAATGTCGAGTTGTTACCGCCGCCGTGTTCTGCGTGCAGAACAAGACACAAATCCAGCAAATCCGCTTCCATCTTCGTAAATTTTTTATCCGCGCGAGTCAGCATCAGGAAATTTTCAGCGGTCGAAAGTTTTTCATCCGGCGTGTGAATATAAAGACTCTCTCCGTCATAGTAATGCGACTTAGCCTGATAGCCGTAAGCGGCAAATGTCGGGAATCTGGCGATAAGCCCGATACACTGACGCAAAACATTTTTCAGCGATCGGTCTTCCGGCGTTTTATCATACGAATACGCGGCAAGAACGCTTCGCGCCAGCTTGTTCATTACATTATCGCTGGGCGCTTTTAAAATCATATTTTCGGTAAAACCTTCCGGCAATTTTCTGTTTTTGCCGAGCAGATGCGTAAATTTCGTCAGTTCTTTTTTCTTCGGCAACTCGCCAAACAGCAGCAGATACACCGTCTCTTCAAAGCAATGGCGTTTTTCTTTTTGCGAACCGGCTACGAGGTCTTCGATTTCCATACCGCGATAACGAAGTCTGCCGGGAATGGCTTCTTTTTCACCTTCGTTGACTATGTAGCCGTGAACATCGCCAATTTGAGTCAAACCCGCAAGCACACCCGTACCATCTGCGTTGCGCAGACCGCGTTTAACGCCATACTGCTCGTAAAGGTCAGGATCAATTTTGTTATTATCCTTCGCAAGTCTCGTAAGTTCTGTCAAAAATGGGTCTTTGGGCGTTCTTTCCGGCACAATGCCTTCAATATCGGGAGTTTTTGCGTCTGCCATTGTTTCACCTGTAAATTAAACGTGCATCGTTCATAGGTTGCCGCGGCTCGTCATTGCTGCGTTATACGTTAAACGAAAGACGAAACCAGCTTCGCAACCTCAACCGTTTACCGGTCAACTGCCTCATCACACGATAAGACGGCATAATATAATGCATTAGAATACCCGATGCAAGAATTTCTTAATTTTTACTCTCGCCAATATATGCCTAAATTCACATTTTTTCTTCTAGTAATTACAAAATAGCAACGGGGTTGACATATCCCCCCTTTTCTGCGATACTTACAACCAAAATGTAATATCGAAATACGAATATCTAAAATACGAAACAAATACGAATTACAATAATATCTAAAACAGACGAGTTTGCTGTTTTAAGCCTTTGAATATTTGAATTTTGAATTTGTTTCGGATTTAGGGTTTAGTGCTTCGGATTTAACTTCTAATAAGACACAAATTAATAGATTCTTGTGAGGTCTAAAGAATGAAAGCTGCGGAAATGAAAAAAGGGCAATCCATCAAATGGGATGGCAAGCTCTACGTAATCATTGAATTCGAACATGTCAAGTGCGGCAAAGGCGGCGCAATTTATCAGACAAAGCTGAAAAGTATTACCGACGGCCTAATCGCAAACGCGCGTATCCGTTCGGAAGAATACATCGAGGAAATTTCGCTCGATAAACGCAAATACGAATATCTGTATTCCGAGCCAACCGGACACATTTTAATGGATATGGAATCGTTCGACCAGATTACGCTCGACAACGACGCTTTTGGAGATGGCAAAAAATATTTGCTGCCGAACACCGAGTTGCTCGTAAGTTCGTACCAGGGCAAACTGATTTCGGTTGTTCTGCCGAACACTGTCGACTTGAAGGTTGTTGAATGTCCGCCGGAAATAAAAGGCGCAGCGGCAACGGGCCAGAAAAAAACCGCGACTCTGGAAACAGGCGCCATCGTTTACGTCCCTACGTTTGTAAAGCCCGGCGATGTCGTTCGCGTCGATACGCGTACCGGCGATTATGTAACTCGTGTTTAACTTTAGCCGCAAAGACACGAAGGCACAAAGAAAAAAATATGATTAAAAACTTAGTGTCTTAGTGGCTGCAATCAGGATAATTATGGCTCAAAGCGCAATCAGTAAACTTCTCGTAAAAATCTTCGGCTCACGCAACGAACGACTCGTCAAAGGTTATATGTCAAAAGCTCTTGCCGCTGGCGATTTTGAAGCCGATGTAAAAGCTCTCGACGATGAAGCCTTAAAAGCGAAAACGCTGGAGTTCAAAGAACGGCTTACAAAAGGAACAAATCCTGACGAAATCCTGCCCGAAGCATTCGCTCTCGTACGTGAAGCCGCTCGAAGAACCGTCAATATGCGGCACTTCGATGTCCAGCTCATCGGCGGCAATGTTCTCTACGATGGCAGAATCGCTGAAATGGCAACCGGCGAAGGTAAAACTCTCGTCGCGACTTTGGCCGCATATCTTGTGCACCTGACTGGCAAAAAAGTCCACGTCGTTACCGTCAACGATTACCTCGCAAAACGCGACAGCGAATGGATGGGGCCAATCTATAAAGCGCTCGGCCTGACTGTCGGCGCGATTCAAGCCGATATGGACACCACAGGCGACGAACGCAGAGCACAATATGCGTGCGATATTACCTACGGAACGAACAATGAATTCGGCTTCGATTATCTTCGCGACAATATGAAAATCTCCGCAGAACAGCTCGCGCAAGGCCCGCTCGAATATGCGATCATCGACGAAGTCGACTCGATTCTTATCGATGAAGCAAGAACGCCTTTGATTATTTCAGGCCCTGCTTTTGATGATGTCAGCAGATATAAAAAGGCTGACGGCGTCGCGAGAAAATTAATCCAGATGCAAGGCGAGTACGACCGCATCAAATCGCAAATTGATAATGCGAAAAAAGCTCTCGCAAACGCGCAGGGCGAACTTTCCGATGCCAAAAAATCTAAAGACGATGAGAGAATGAAAAAGGCACAGGAAGTCATCGAGAAAAGCAAACAGGAAATTGAAACGCTTGAAGGCAAACTCGAATCCGCAAAACAATATTACGAAGTTGAAATCGACCGCAAAAGCGCCCACATGAATCACGACGGCACAGGAGCTGCGCAGGATTTAGTCGGTGTAGGCTCGTTCTTCGTCGGCGCCAATACCGAATGGAAACATCTCATCGAACAAAGTCTACGCGCTCACGTCGTTTACGAACGTGAAAAAGATTACGTCGTTATGGACGGCAAAGTCGTTATCGTCGATGAATTCACAGGCCGATTAATGCAAGGCAGACAATGGTCGGATGGTTTGCATCAAGCTGTCGAAGCGAAAGAAAACGTACAGATAAAAGAAGAAAGCCAGACGCTCGCTACAATAACGCTGCAAAATTTCTTCAGACTGTACCAGAAAATCTCCGGTATGACCGGCACAGCATTTACCGAAGCGGAAGAATTTTCGCAGATATACAAACTCGAAGTCATTACGATCCCGACAAACAAATCTTGCGTCCGCGACGACAAAGAAGATATGATTTATAAATCGCTCCACGAAAAATTCAACGCGATCGTCGACGAAATTCATCAGGTCTCAACCGCAGGCAGACCCGTACTTGTCGGTACGATCAGCGTTGAGAAAAGCGAAGCGATTTCAAACGCACTCACGAAAAAATACGGCCTCGAACACGAAGTATTAAACGCAAAACAGCACGCTCGCGAAGCATTGATCGTCGAAAAGGCAGGCCAGCAGCATACAGACCGCCGCGGAAATCTCTGCGGCAACGTTACCATCGCAACCAACATGGCCGGTCGAGGGACCGATATAAAACTTTTACCAAGCGTACTTTGGGAAGTTCAAAATAAAACCGATTCTGAAGGCGAAAAAGTCTTCACACTAAAACAAGGCGGCACAGAAAAAGAAATCTCATTCAAATCGTCAGAACCTCTCGCCAATGTTTTTCAGGTTGACAAAAAAGACCTCTCGCGAGTTGGCGGTCTGCACATCGTCGGCACTGAACGCCACGAAGCACGAAGAATCGATAATCAGCTTCGCGGTCGCGCAGGTCGTCAGGGCGATCCCGGTTCAAGCCAATTTTTCCTTAGCTTTGATGATGACTTGCTGAAAATCTTTTCGCCTGAATGGACTGTTCGAGCGCTCGCGTGGGTCGGCTGGGAAGAAGGTATGCCGATTCAGCACCGCCAGATAAGCAAAGGCGTTGAGAAGGCACAGAAAAAAGTCGAACAGCGGAACTTTGAAGCACGAAAAAGCCTGCTCGAATACGATGAAGTGATGGACTATCAGCGCAAAACTTTCTATTCGCGCCGCCGTCAGGTAATTGAAGGCAAAGGCCTTAAAGAAGTCATCACCGCGATGATCGAAGCGACGATCGATACCGCCGTCAGCACGATTCTTGCCGAAGGTTATCAATTCAAAGCGATTTCCGAATGGGCAAGAGCAGCCTTTGGCGTGGATTTAAGCCCAAAACGCTTTAGCGGCCTCGATGCCGAAACTGCTGAAGAGATTATTAAAAACGCCGCCAAAAACGAAGCATCAAACAATATCTCCGTAACGCTCGGCGAATATCTCGAAGACTTCGAAGATAAAAGCACATGGAATATCGAATCGTTAGTCAAATGGGCGATGAGCACATTCAGCGTAAACCTTTCAGGCAGTAAAATCCGCCAGATGACCGCCGAAGAGATCGAACAGAATCTAAAAGATGCTTCAGCCGAGCAAATCGAGAAAAAAGATTGTTCGCCATTGCAAACATTCCTCGCGCCAGATTTTACGATTAAGACTTTCGTAAATTGGGCCGAGAATAAATTCGCAATCAAACTTGAGCTGGACGAAGTAAAAGATTTGAAACCGCAGCAGGTTTACGAAAAATTATTGGAACAGGTTCGCATTCGTTACCAGAAGCGCGAAATAGAATACCCAATCGAATTCGCGATGAGTATGACATATCGGCCGGAAGGCATAAACGTTTATGCGTTCGAGGCGTTATCGCGATGGATCAGCGACAGGTTCGGCAAAGTTATGACCGTTGGCTTCCTGCAGGATACCGCGCCGAATGTCGTTCACAGCGAACTTCTGAAAATCAGCGAAGAGTATCACAAGACAGGCCTCGAAAAAGAGATTGACGAAAAAATAGCGTCGTTGAATACAGACCAGCTTCTCGAATGGGCAAACGAAAGATTCAAAGCAAACCTTACCGCCAAAGAGCTTGAAGATAAACAACTTGCTAAAGAACTTCTGCTAAACGCAGGCAAAGATTTTCTGCGAACCGAGCTTTCAGAACTTGAAAAATATGTTCTTCTGCAATTCTACGATACCGCGTGGAAAGATCATCTCTATTCGATGGACAGGCTCAAAGAAAGCATCTTTATGCGTGCGTACGCTGAAAAAGACCCGAAGATTGAGTACAAGACGGAAGGCTTTAGAATGTTTTCCGAAATGCTCGATTTGATTCAGGATAAAGTTACAGACACGATTTTCAAAGTCCGTCTCGAAGCCGGCACACGTTCGCGAAACGTCTTCCATTCTGGACAAACAAAACACGACGAAGCGAACCGTTTTGAAATGTCCGAACAGCAAAGAGCCGCAGCACAGGCTCCGCAAGGCGAAGCGGCAAAAGTTAAACAGATCGTGCTTGAAAAACCGAAGGTCGGCAGAAATGATCCCTGCCCATGCGGCAGCGGAAAAAAATTCAAAAAATGCCACGGCGCAAATGCGTAATAATTTGGAATTGTGAATTTTAAATTTTTAATTAAAAATTAATATTCTTAGTGTCTTGGTGTCTTTGTGGCTATAATTGTATCGTCTTTTTCTTCTGCTTATTTTTAATTGGCTTATCAGACCCAATCTTCGCAGGCCCTCTTGTATCTTTTTGCGTCAGTGGAACACCGTCAATTTTCGGCTCGATTTTAGTAAGGTCAAGCCCAAACGCTTCCAGAATCGTAGGGGCGACATCCTGTCTTCTGCCATCTCGAATCAATTTCGTTGAATTTGTCGCCAAAAATACATACGGTGCGTTATGGTGATTTTTCGCATCCTCATCAAAACCATGATCAACGGTAACGTAAACCGTCGTTTCATCGTAAACGCCAAGCTCTTTTAGCTTATCGATAATTTTGCCCGTCCATTTATCAGACGAAATCAGGGCATAATTGTATTGTTTGGAATTTTCACCGTGATTGTGTCCTGCGTGATCAACTTCTGCAAAATGCACAAAGAAGAAAAATCGTTTGCCCTTATTTTCATCTAATAATTGGAGCGTTCTTTTGCCGACCTTTTCATTGCGCGAAAGCCCGTTTTCAAACAAGTCCGTATTTTTGCTCATGTAATAGTGTGGTTTGCCGGGCGAGAAAAAGTATTCGACACCGTTAACATCTTTGATTCTGCAATCAGGTTTTTTCAATTTTCCGTTCTTATCGACTTTCGCTTTGAGCCTCTTTTCAAGCTCTGCCCTGTTGTCATCGGTAACCTTTATCATCTCCTCCGGCTCGGCATCGACGTGGCCCTTCTTGCCAATCACCGCAGCGGTATAAATATTCGCGTCGCCGAAATATTTTTCGAGCCGCTCCCCAATGCTAAACCCTTCAGGAATTGAATGATATTGATTGTTGCTGTAAACTCCCGTAACACTCGGATAATAACCCGTCAGAATCTGCGACCACCCCGCTTTTGTATCAGTTGTGCCCTCGATATCAATTTTAACAAGCTGTCCCTGCGTACTCAACATTTTCAGTGTCGGCAGTTCACCCTTTTCAAGTGCCTGCATCACGTGTTCCCTTTGTGCGCCGTCCCAGCCGATAAGGATAACATTTTTCGTCTCCGCCTTTAAACCGCAGGCAAAAACCAAAATTAAAAAAGCCGTCAATACAATCTTTTTCGCCATTTGATGCCCCTAAAAAATTTCAATTTTAAGACAAGACGAACAACTGCTGATTTTTATTGCAGGGATTTATTGTTTTTTAATCCATTTATGCCGAAAGACATTGCGGACTTTATCAGTAAATGAAATCCCCATTCCCTGCGCGGATGTTGAAAAGTCCATTTTTTTCAAATCTTTGGATTTTAATTTAGGTTTGAATAGCGAAGAAATAAGTATCACAAATGAAATTTTAAGTTTTCCAATCTTCAATCTTAAATCTTCAATTTTCATTATCTTACATAAGCCATTTGTGTTGCCGCCAGCAGTTTCTCGCCCGTCAATACATCTAATTGTTTCTGGTCGAACAACTGATGTTGTTCCAAAATTTCAGGTTTGTCCTGGTAATATTGTTTTACAGCGTCAATACCGCCCTCGGCAAGACCTTGTGTTTTATAATCTATATCCAAAAGCCATCGGCTCATCTCATCATTTTGTTCCGCGGGGAAAATAATCGCAGTTACAAATTTTTCATCGCCGTATTTTGCAAAATGCACTTTCGCCCTTGTCGGCGGCGCATTAGTTATCGCGGCGTTTGTCAGCCTTTTATAATCGCCTTTTGCGGTCGATTCATCGGATTCAAAAAAGAACATTCCCGCTTCGAGTTCGAAAATCTCATTCGGCACGCCCTTCAATTCCATTTTGCCGTCGGGATATGCCCTGTAAATTTTGTAAACCTTTATGTCTTTGAACTTTTCGCTCTCGAGCAGCTCCGCCACTTCCTCGGCAGCAAAACCTATTCCGCTATGCCCGCCGAAATCAACAACATAAAGTCCCTTATATCTGTCCGCGTTTTTTATATCCGGTAATTTCATATATTGCCTTTACTTTAGCCACAGAGTTCACAGAGGAAATTAATTATCTACAGTGTTAATCCGTGTCTTTATTCAATAACCAATTTCGCAAATTTTAATTTTCCCGCACGAATGATCATTCCACTTACAGGCATAATCAATTTATTCGGGTCGGTTACTTTTTCGCCGTCAACGCTCATTCCGCCGCCGGTGATAAGCCTTTTCGCCTCGCCGCCGCTTGCTACCAAATTGCAAGCTGTAAGCAGTTTCGCTGCGGTAATCGCATCAGACGCTATTTTAATCTCCGGCATATCCTGCGGCAACTGTTTCTGTGCAAAAACATTTTCAAATTCCTGCGCCGCCGCCTGTGCCGCTTCTTCGCCGTAGAATTGCTTGATAATCGTTTTACCTAAAAACACCTTCGCTTCTTTCGGATGCGTCTTTTGCGAATTCACAAGCTCTTTAATTTTCTCGACAGGAATATCAGTCAGCAGCGTGTAATAATTTTCCATCATTTCATCGCTGATACTCATCACTTTGCCGAACATATCTTTAGGCGAATCAGTTACGCCGATATAATTACCCTTCGACTTGCTCATCTTCTGAACGCCGTCAAGGCCGACAAGTATCGGCATCGTAATCACTATCTGCGGCTTTTGATTATTGATCCGCTGCAAATCGCGTCCGACAAGATTATTAAACGTCTGATCAGTTCCGCCAAGCTCAACATCCGCTTTCACCATAACAGAATCGTAACCCTGCATCAACGGATATAAAAATTCGTGTACGCTTATCGGATCGCCCGCTTTGTATCTTATTTCAAAGGTATCGCGTTCGAGCATTCTCGCAACCGTCATCGACGAAGCAAGTTTAATTATTTCAGCAAGTCTCAAATCCGCAAGCCATTCGCTGTTTGGCCGAACCTCAAATTTATCCGGCGATATATCAAGAATTTTTCCCGCCTGATCGATATACGTCTGTGCGTTTTTCTCGATTTGTTCAGGCGAGAGCATCGGCCTTGTTGTGTTCTGACCAGTCGGGTCGCCGATTCGTGCGGTGTAATCGCCGATGATTAAAACCGCCTTGTGCCCCATATCCTGAAACTGCCGCATCTTCCGCATAACAACCGTATGCCCAAGATGAATATCCGGTGCAGTCGGATCCATACCGAGTTTGACACGAAGCTGACGTTTCTCTTTCGCCGCTTCGAAAAGGCGTTCGCCCAATTCTTTCTCGTTGAAAATTTCTACCGTACCACGTTTAAGCTGTTCAACCTGAACTTTTATATCATCTGCCATAATTGTCTTAAATACCTTTAAAAACGTGAATTATAACCGAAAAGCATATTTCAATCAAGGAATGTTTTAGCCACAAAGCCACAAAGACACGAAGTCTCTATATATTTTTTTCCTTAGTGTCTTAGTGCCTTAGTGGCTACAGTTTTAAAACAGGCGTTTGCTATCCAACAAAAAATTGATCGGCCCATCATTCGATGCCAATACATCCATATCCGCCGCGAAAACACCCGTTTGCACATTCATTCCCTCTGCTTTGACAAGTTCGACAACACTCTCGTACAGCTTTTCCGCAATCGTGGGCTCTTCGGCCAAATCGAACCCCGGCCGACGTCCTTTCCTGCAATCGCCATAAAGCGTAAAGTTGCTGATGATCATTATTTCTTTGGTGGTATCTTTAACGCTCAAATTCATTTTCTGATTATTGTCTTCAAAGATTCGCAGATTGACTAATTTGTCCGCGATAAACACAGCGTCAGATTCATCATCGCCTTTGCCAACACCAAGATAGACCAGCATCCCCTGCCCAATCTGCCCGCGTATACTTCCGTCAATCGTTACACTCGCTTTTTTAACTCGCTGTACTACCGCTCGCATAATCTAATGTCCAATCTTAAGTAACACCACACCGCTAACAACCAGAACAATTCCCAAAAATCTTAGCATGCTCGTAGCATCGTTAAAGAAAGTGATGCCGATAAGAAATGTGCAGACTGCGCCGATGCCTGTCCATACGCTATATGCGGTTCCGATGGGAATGCCCCTTTGGGCTATGTATAAGAAGTATCCGCTCAAGGTCATCGAGACAACCGCAAACGCAATCCAGAAAATTTTATGCGCAGTGATTTGCGCCAGCTTGAAACCCAATGGCCAACCAACCTCAAACATCGCCGCGATTATTAAATATATCCAACTCATAAATCTATTTTAGCCAATATTTCCATTAATTCATCCACAAAATGATATCTTCAGTGAAATCAGCGTAATCAGTGATTAAATATTTCTTCGTGTCTTAGTGCCTTCGTGGCTATATTATATGGGCAAAAAAAATCCCGCATTCCGAACAATGCGGGACAGGGCAAAAGGGAACCAAAAAATGATATCTGTTATTGCGAGTTGAAAACGAAGCAATCTCAATGTTTTATTTTGCATTCCTCAACTCTTACGGGATTATACAAAATTCACACTGTAATTCCAAATCGCACAATCCGTTTTTTGCTGCCTGCCTGAAAAATAACGCCTGCCGACTTTAGAGAAGCTATCTTATAGGACAAGGCTGGAAAATTTTTCACTAAAACTTCTAAATTTTAGAAGGTTTAGGAATATCTAAAATCATTTCCCCAAAAACTTTTTCTCCAAACGTCGTATAAAAACCTCATTTTCTAACCTGAAAACGCCGATTTTACGCCTTTCCAGCGTTCTCGTAAGCCATTAAATTTGATTTAAAATCACATTTTTGATATGATAGCTAAATGGGAAGAGAAAGTAATAAGAAGAAGGCTCCGAGAAATCGGGGCTTTTTTTATGCGCATAATTAAGTGTAAATTCCGCAACTAATGACCAACGACTAACAACTAATTTTATTTTTCTCTTGCAATTCCTATTCTTTATGGTATAATCCATCTTTAATTGGGTAGGAGAAAATTCAAACAGCAAAGATTTACCAGTTTTATTTAATTTCTGACTTCTTTGTATGTGTACGCTTGGAGGCATTTCATTTCATTAATGGAGATAAGTTATTGTTGTTCGCAGAGTTTTTGCGCGCGTTTTAAAGCTGATTAAAAAGTTTTTAAACCAATATAACTTATTTTTTTGAAAGTGAGATGCATTATGAACACGAGGAATTTACTATTAGTATGTGCGGCATCTATATTATTGGCTGCACCGGCATTCGCCGCCACAACCGCACCACAGAACATTACCATCGGCTCCTCATTAACCGATTGGTCGAACACCTGGAACGTCAATCAGTTCGACACCTCTCTGGGAACATTGACTGGCATAACACTCGATATTTCAGGCAATGTGAGCGCAATCTTGAGAATCACCAACATTTCAACTAAAAACGCTTCTTCAGGTACTACAACAGGCGGCGTTACAATTATGGTTAACGGCGGCGGTTTGACTCAAACGCTCGATATTACCACAGGCTCGTACGGCTATTCGCTTGCTAAAGGCGGCACAGTTTCTTCGACGACTCTTACAGGCAACGACTCAATTTCCGGCGTTTGGACAACTTTGGCGATTCTTGATCAGTTCAAAGGCATTGGCACTACAGCATTAAATCTTTCCGCAGGCAATTTCACAGATCTGCATAATGTCGGCGGCGCAACATACATCAGCGATGATTCTGAAATCAGCGCAGGAACTACCCTTTCGTTAGTTTATACGTATACCGTTCCAGAACCAACAACGATCGCGATACTTGGCATCGGCGCATTATCAATTTTCAGAAAGAAAAATAAATAAAAAGTGTTCCTTAAAAAGTTGTCGCTCTTGGCCACGGTTTTGGCCTGTGCTTCTTTAATTGAAGCCGCTGTGATTAAACAGACTAAATACTTTGGCGAGATTGCGGAGTTTTCGCAGTTCGACAATAGTATTGGTACTCTTAATTCTATCAGGATTGACGTTACACTGAATATCACCGGCGGTGAAATGCTCTTTGACAATGACGGTTCCTCGCCAATTTCGGGAACAATACAATTCGGTGCGGCTGCGAGTTTGACTTATACATCGGATATAAGCCTGTATAATGCCGCCAATCAGATGATTTTCGATAACGGAAAAATTTTCTGCTTAAATTCGTTTTCGTATAATCTCGCAGCGGATAACGGCGACGGAAAATATACTTACGATAATTCCGCACCGGATGGCTGCCTTTTTAAAGGAAGCAATATTTCTTTCTCTGATTTCGGATATATTGGAAGTGCTTTTTGGAATAGCGGCGCAAAAGGCTTTATCGGAAAAGGAACATACAATATTATTTATTCGGTGAATAGCTGGAATGATTCTATCGGCCCCGATATAGAATATTCATTTTCACCGATGGTTGCTTCGGATGGCTCAATTACCGTTACCTATGATTATAACGAGGTTCCAGAACCTTCCGTTGTTTCGTTGTTTATTACTGGCATTTCTCTGTTTATTAA
>Ga0154577_1077_pt1 | contig 26998 bp, 24 predicted proteins | sample RifGroF2_FD_116006 | JGI IMG/M metagenome (GOLD analysis project Ga0154577, IMG submission 116006) | Planctomycetes bacterium GWF2_42_9
TGCAAAACACCATTTGAAGAAGGTATATATTTTTTAAATCAGCTTGAAAACGAATTTGCCTGGGGTACTTGGGGACGAGTTGAAATATCTAAAGATATGCCATTGTACGAAAATTGGCAACCTGGCTATGAATATAATGTCGGCGATATGATCATAGGCACGGACCAGAATATATACGCCTGTGAAATACATCACACATCAACTATTAACGATTGCCCGATCACGGGTGCAAATTGGGATGATTATTGGGTTTTAGCGGAGTGCAGCGGATGAGTTGTTGCGGTAAAAAAATGATTACAGGCACAAATGCAATTTCCAAAATAAGCAAAATTAAAAACATTGCCGAGGGTTTTGTTAAACTTGCAGCTAGCAGGGCAGGTATGAATTTTGAATATGCAAAAACGAGACTGGCTATTTGCGAAAGCTGTGAAAATGTTACCTGGCTTAAAGACAGAGAATTTGCAGCATGGCTTAATGAAAATAAAATCGAAGTTTTTAAAAAGTTGGAATCATTAGAAAAATTAAGTGATCTGCCAAAAAAGCCACATAGGGCTTTGACGCGGAGGTATTGTATGAAATGCAAATGCAATATTTTGGCGAAAGTTCATAGTAAGGAGGAGAGGTGTCCGGAGGAGAAGTGGGAAAAAAATCTTTTGAAATGTATAGGTTGTTAGTTCGTTTAAAAAAAGAAAATAGCATCCAAGCTGGTTATGTGAGTTCGAGGCACAAATTATCCGATTGGGCAAAACAAAGCGCGAGAATTGAATGAATTGATTATGTTAGAGCCAAACGAAAAAAGGAATTATCACCTCGAAATTGCGGTTCTCTCGGATGCCAATCAAATAAATGGATTATCAATACAATAATAAATTGTAGAAGCGATCTGACAATGTTAAAAAAACAAATATTTGATCTAGGTTCCACAGAAATTCCATCGGGCTAAAAACGAAAAAATATCGTTACTTACCCAATGGTATAAATATTTGCAAGAGCTTCTATTTATCCGCCACAGGCGAAACTATTTTTAGCGTCCTATCTCCTTTTTCAGTTATTTCAATTCTTGAATCGATTTGAATTCTTGGATATGATTTTGTTCCGTGAGTACAGATATTTTAAGCTCGTATATTCTGCTTTCCCCCGGTTCAAGATAGATAAGCTGCTTTTGTTCTCGTGCTTTATTTTGGCCGATTGGCGGATTAGTGCCAGGTTCAAGACCTGTAACGTATTCGCCAGGCCCCCAATGCTGCCAATTAGCCAAGCAGGGCAATTGTTTTTTATTGTACTCAATCACTAATGCCCAATTTAATTGTTTATTGTATAATCCAACTCTGCAAATATCATTACAGTCGGCATTAACATCTATGAAACCACATGCTTCACCGGTACCGCGATGTTTATCAATTGGTTTTTGGCAATATTTATAGTTCGCTTTATCATTAAAAATTGCATTATCACCTTCGCTGCCGCGTGAAACACATTGACCATTCCAAATAATTTCAGTGCCATCATCAACAAGAGGCCATCCAAAATTACAATGGTAAAGAAGCATATGTGGTACTAATATATTGCTACAATTCGTAACCTTGTCACTTATTTTTATCATAGAACTGCCAAGAGAACTGGAAATCGTTCTCTTCAGTTCAAGATTTGGTCCAAATACTTTTGACTCTCTCATAGTGCCTGTAATACTCATCTCCAAATTGCCGGAATTAATATCAGGCTGAACAATAGATTCGAGTATTGCAGGGGTGTTGCTGATTTTACCGTGAAGGCCGCGTATACCATTTTTATCTTTTTCCGGGACACCAATATGACTTAATCCGCAAGTAGTAACAAGACCTCCGGCAAAAGTATTAAGCCATTCCAGATCATGATCGCAATCAGGCCTAGGGAAAGTAATTCCTGTATGACTTAACCACGCCAGGCTATGCTGATTAAAAAATGCATCAACTATATCCATTGCTCTGTCAATTACTATTTTGTAACGAAGGCCGCTGCCGGTGTTAATCCATGCGATGCGTACATTTCGGCCTGGGCCGTTATCAAGAATGGAAGTTTCAATCCCGCCAAGCTGCAAATGGTTTGATATCTTTCCTTCCCATAAATTATTTTTTGAATCACACATTTATTTAGCTACTCACAATTTTGCGGAATATAAAATTTTTTCATTAGTTGATTCAGAGTCAATCCATCTTCAGTGAAGTTTTTAACTTGATCATCTTTCACAAATTCAATAAGACAATATCTGTTTTTTTTATCATTATTAAGACTGCAAAAATATCTCTCCCAGTCTTGCTGCCCTTCCTTTAATAAATACCTAACAGACGCATCAGATGACCAATAGAACACATGAATATTTGAAAGATATGGCTCCAGAAGTTCTATATCTTTTAGATTTTCTGAAAGGGGGGCACCTATTCGAGGCTGCCAATAAGTAGATACATTATTTTTCGCAATCTGTTTTAGAAGCCAAATGGCCGCTTCAGCAGAATCTGTAAGAGTATTACGATGAAATTCAAATCCTAATTGTAATCCATATTCTGCGGCTTGCTCAGCCATAATAGTTGCGTTATTCACTATTTTGTTTTTGTAAGAGTCATCTGCACTTTCACTGGGAAGTTTTCCAGCCCATATCCTTAGAGTTTTAGTACCAAGCGCTTTTGCGGTCATGAATAAATCTTGAAAATCAACTGCATCCTCAAGATTACAATATGTTCCATAAGAACAAATAGTAACACCGGCATCTGCACACATATTTCGAACATATTGAGCATTTTTTAGATCACCTATGGGCACGTGAATATCACTGCCCCACTCGATCGCTCGAATATCGGAATCGACAGCTAATTTAACAATGTCTGCTGAAGATAATTGCCTAAACGTAATTGATGTCAAACCAGGTGTTAACATATTTTATGCCTTATGTTTTATTTGCCCGGAATTATTAATTTCGCGTATTTTTTGACCATTAAGAAATCTTTTAAGTTTTTCTGCCACAAAGCAACCCAACCTTCCGCATTCATTACCCATTCCTCCGGCTATGTGAAGTGTAATCATAACATTAAGTAATTCATATAAAATTGACTCTTAACGAAATGTAACACAAGAATTATTTATGTAAATATAAATTTTAATCGTCTGCAATTTTATACAAAAAATTCTTATAGCCTTTATTTGTCATTGAATAATACATTGCTGTATATATGAAAAGAAGTTCTGAGACCCCAGGAATGATCCCAACCCAGCAAAGTGACCCAACGTTGCCAAACATGGCGACAATCTAAATAGTCTTTCTTAAATACATAGTTAATTTAGCCACAAAATAAAACGTCATAAAAGGCAGAGTTATTTTTTGAACTTCACAGGAAAAAAACTATAATTTTCAACATCGTACTTTGCAGACTTTCTGGCCCATTCAACACCTATTTCAGAAAACAACTTATTTTCATTATAAGCAGACTCAAGAATATCATTGATACCTTTAATTGTCCTTTTAACATTATCACCACATTCAAAACGGCTTATATGTTTATTATCAATCGCACACGGATAGCCGTTGGATTCAAATGCACTGTTAACCGCAACTACGAATGGACGGCAGCTTTCAAGTGTAGCTGCAAACTCATCACCACTTTCATAACACCTAATAAGTTCTTTTAACATCCAAACCCTTGATTCAGTTTCATCGGCAGGGTTTTCAATATTCATGTCGGTTAGCTTTTCTGTTTTGCCGTCGTTGAAATTAATTACGACTGAATTAAAACCAACATACTCAATACGAGCTTTTTCACAATAAATTCTGATTACGGGATTAATCTCATTGTCCACACAAAGCGATGCATTAAATAATATCTCAATATTATTATTGGTAATTATCCTCAAACTGCTTGTGTCCTCGCTCTCAATATCATTGCCATGGTATAATTCCGCTTCTACTGCTGCAGGTTCGGCCATTGTGTAAAGCTGCGTAGAAGCAAGATATAATTCTGCACTTAGCAAATGTGCGAGAGGATTATTGACAGTACCATCTAATATCCAGTCTCCGTTAAGTTTGACTTTGCCTGCCCAATCGCTGCGATTAAAGTAAGCATCATCCCTATACCATCCGGCCACCGCACTCAAACGCCGAACATTGCCGAATTCACCAGATAGAATTCTCTTCTTGAGTGTTTGGAGTATCTGCAGATATAGATACTGAAACGCAACTGCAACTCTTTTGCGTTTCAATTTTGCATATCGTCTCAAACTATCTAAATCTTGAATCGTCGCAACCGGTGGTTTTTCCAAAAACACATCGAAACCGGCGTCAATACTTTTTTTGCATAACTGGTAATGCGTATTAATAGGCGTTGGGATAAAAATAACATCCGCCTTACCCTTTACAGTTGCAAGCATTTCGTCAGGTGTATCATAAATTGGAATGCCCTTGTCAACACAAGCCTGCCGTCCCGCTGATTTCCTTTGCGGATTACTAGCTACACCAATAATTTGGATTTTATCGGGCATCCGCCAAATTTGCTTTATAAGATATAAAGCGTAGCCGCCTGCACCTATCATAGCGAGCTTAATCATTTTTGTTACCTCCACTGTTCAGGATTAATCTTAACTATTGTATTACTCCTAGAAGCAAAATCAGCTTTCAAACAAGCTTCGGTAAGCGCAAACGACAATTGTTGTAATTCATTCTGATTTGTACCATTTCTAAGAGACAAGATGAATTTTCTAAATATTTTATCTTTTTCCGCCGGCAACGGATGGTTATATACACCTTTACCATTAATATGAACCTCGCACTCCATTCGAGAGCCGCTTGCCTGCAGAATACCTTTGGTCCCAACAATTCGCAGCCAGTCATCGCCCCATGTTTCGGCATCTTCTGGCCGGAAATAATCCACGCTTACGGTGGCATGTCCGCCATTATCGAGTTCAAGCAAAAGACCACAATTGTCCTGACATGCAGGAAATTCCCTGTGCGCAAAGTTTCGCTGCATTGCTGCAATTCTCGTGAAATTCAATCCCGTAACAAAGTTTGTAAAATCAAGTGCGTGGATACCAACCCATCCAATCGTACTGCCATATTTGTCCTTTTCACCAAACCATGCCGGCCTTTTGCCCCATTTATAGCTTTTTCTTGCATTAACTATTACAGCTTCGCCGATTACACCACTTTGATAAACTTCTTTCGCAGCAACGAACTGCTGGTCGCTTCTCATAGACAGCATAGCCATAAGATTTACGTTATTGGTTTTGACTGCTTTATAAACGGTCTCTAATGTTCCAATATCCAGTGCCAACGGTTTTTCCGTAATAATATTGCACCCCCGATTGGCAGCTTCTATTATCAACTTTGGAATTAAGTCAAGCCTGGTACTGATTATAGCTATGTCTGGTTTTACACTATCAAGCATTGAAATATAATCATCATAAACCTTCGTCTCTGTCGCCAAAGAATGCGATTTAAAAGAAGTTATGTCCTCGCCGTCATAAGCAGGCGATAAACCGACAAGTCCTGCTTCAGACATACCCACTATATCATCAAATACAAAAGATGTATGCCCAAAACCTCCTATTGAAACTATTTTGATTTTTTTCATGATATTACTTTCTAACGCTTGTTTTTTTTTATATTTAATTTCATATAATTTTAATTCAGAAGGTTCCGGCAACTTGCCTTCTCGAGGAATGTCCCGATTTTTAGGTGATGTCTCTCAAGTCATAAAATACTTTGGCGAATCACTGTTTTTGTTAGCCAGACTTTTAAAATAGTCTCGTTAAAATTATATCTTCAATACTTTTGTTGGACAGTATAAAAACGGAAATCATTCAAAATCTATTTATGTTCCGCCTTCGCTTGTGGTTCGCGAAAGCACGCAAAAATCACCATAAAAAATATCATCTGATTTTGTTTTATTTAATATTGTGCTTTAACGCTAATATGCGGCAGATGAGCGTTTAGCCGAATCGTTTCCTTTACGGGATCGAAGTCTTTGTATGTTTTTCCATTTACCGTAACAGATTTCATTTGTTTTTGCTGCGGATGTCGCAGGCGGAGAATGATGCTGTTCGGCTGAGAACGTTTCGGGGTGATAATATCGGCCTCGATGATCCCTTTGGCAATTTGCGAGTTTATTTCGAAACTGATATTCCCAAAACGTGTGGGCATATTTTTAGCAGCCAACTTCATTCCATCCTGCATCCAGTGGTTGGTTACAAAAGGAGCCAGCCAGAGATCATTATCCTTTTCATCGACCAACATCATTCGTGTCTGTTGGAGAAACCAGCCGGTTTCATGGGTTTTGTTCCAGCCGCCTGAAGCCCGGAAGTGTTCCCAGAAAGTCAATACTTCCGTGTTGACAATTGGCATGATATTGTTGAAGTATGATCGTATAAATGGTTTGACATCATCGTTCAGTGCATACACATCCGTGATCCGGGGATAGTAAGGTTGGCCGCGATAAAAGCCGGTATAGCTCAACCAGTCATCGCGAATTTTCTCGGCCGGGAAATCTGCTGTTGGCGATTTGAAGAATACATCCTCAAAACGATCGGCTTTGAAGTAGCCGTCTTTAGCGTCGGGCGGCAGAATTCCCAATACGACCAGGTGCTGGGCTCCCATGCTGACATCTTTCACTGCCAGACCGGGTCCAAATGTGTCGGCTATTGTTGTAAATTGCGTGGCGACTGTAGGACAGTAGGGAACATACACGCCGGTTGGGAGTGGAACAGCGGGGCAGCGCCGTTGTGTTCGCCGATAAGAACTAATAATGTCATTTTGCAGATTTTCGGCTTTATGCAAAAAGTTGCCAGATTGGGGATTTTGAATCTCAGCCAGGGCTTTTGCAGCGGCGTTCAGGCCGGCATAGAATTCTGCCTGTGGGCGAATTCCATACATAAGCAAGGGCCAGTCTGCGGACGTTCCCGGGGGCATCAAGCCATACTCGAGCACTTTTTGTCCGGATGGCGTCAACATCTTGGTTTTTTCGTGCTGTTTAACAATCCAGTCGCAGGCACTTGATATCTTCGATTCATTTGCCCGCAGCCATGAATCGTTTCTGTAAAGTTGGAAATGCTGTCCCAGAACCCGCAGGTGCCAACCCATGCCCATTAAAGTATAGCCGGATGTCAGCATACCATCATTGTTGTATCGCCGAATGAAAAAATCAAGTCCGTTTTGGGCGAATTGCTCATGACCCATCAACGACATGCCTTCGATGATCGATTGTGATTCACTTTCCATGATACCGAAATGAGCGGCCGAGACCCATGGTGCGATGTTAGTATGATTACATTCATTTCGTGCGGTGATGGTGCAGTTAATCATGCTGGCTTTGATGAGGTTATTCAACTGGGGATCGGGGATCTGGATATCAGCACCTTTGGTAAGAAAAGAGTCCCAATAGTTTTTCATCTTGCTGAACAGCTTGGAATCGTCACCAAATGATATGTTCTGGATGTCTACATCCCATGTGGGGATGTAGACGATGCAACTGTTGCTGCTTTGGGCCGGCAATTGACCCTCAATGATGATCGTACTGTCGCTCAAGCGAGAGGATAACTTTTTTAAACCAGCGGTTTCAATAAATGCTAAAAGCTGATGTGCGTTGACGGCGGCAAATCCTCCGTTGATGGTTCGGATTTCGGGGGCCGCATTTGTTCGGATATCATTGATTAACTTCAATTTTAATGAGACTGGTTTTGTTTGATCTGATGTGTTTTCGATAGAGAACTTAGAAACCAGCAGCGGTTGGGTATTATAGTAACCCGTAGTATCATTGGGCAAGGGGTTTCCAGATGGAGCGACAAAGGTTTTTTGTTTATAAGTAACTCCATCAGTCGGAATGGTATTCAGTGGGGCAGGATAATACGAGTCCTCCAGTGATCTTGTCTGGCCAGGGTATTTTTCGGCCGTAAACCATGGCCATTCTCGGTAAAGGTTGAAAGATGGAGTCAGTGAGCCGAAATATGGGATTACTTCAATAATATCTCGGCGAAATTCATCTCGGTGTCCTCGTTCACTTTTTCGATGCGTAGGCGGGGCTTCGAGATTAACTAAATAGCGGATGGAGCCATCCTGCCGGAGGACGAATTTGTTATTGTCACAGGCAAGCGAAAGCATAGCCGGTCCGTTGTTCTGGATGGCGGGGTGGGCTTTGGACATGACATTGTCAAACGATTGGTCCGGCATCTGACGGACTTTTTCAAGAGTCGTTTGTTGAGACTGGATTTGTTTTTTGTATTGGTCCAGAGTGATTCCCGAGTCGGCAGTTGTTACAAACACGCCCAGATCCCTAACGTATACACAGCCATTGTCAAGAACATCTTTGATAGCGACTGCGAACGGATAGTCGGACAAATCAAATGTGATTGTTGATCGTTCCGAGATATGTTTTCCGTGCAGGCAGTATTTCAATTTGAGTGTTGATTTTTTTAATGGCGGCAACTGAATCGCATTTGTTTCACTCTGTGGACTTATCAGTTGAGCATTGTTGAGCTGGATTGGAACCGGATTTTTTATCGGTTCTTCCAGTTCAATTTGCAGTGTTGTTATTTTCCAGGGCAATTGGGTCAACGCCTGCAGTTTGGTGAAGATATATGACGGAATGGCTTTGTCAAAGTACCACCGGACCTTGGCAGTTCCTTCGGTTACAGCCCGGCAATTTGTATCTGTAATGACATACCGGAGCCCTTTGGCCTCTTTCACCAGTTCTCCCGGCAGGGAAACCCATTGACCTTCGAATATCGAACCTCCGACCCAGTATTCAAGTTTGACCTGTTCTTTGGGAGGAATCCTTTCCGGATTTGCAAATTCAATGTATAACTGATCAATACGCCGTTTGCTGTACCACTGCAGGCCAATCATGCCTTGTCCGGTTGTTGGCATTGTCGAGAGCATATAGCTTCCGTCTTCCATGGGAACCATAAATCGATCAAAGAACAAATCATCAATTTCGAGTTCTTCGCTTCTGCGGGGGTACTGATACTTAGGATCTTTGAAATCCCAACTTACAATATAGGCCTGGTCGGCGATGTCAAATAACTCCCGTTCTGAATTCTGTGAGGATGCCGCCTGTGCTGAGCAGCAGGCCAAAATGGTCAGACTTATCGAGAACCCGATTGTTTGCAGCATATTTATTTTATTCATATATCTCACTTTCCTATCAAGATTTTATTCAGTTTTCGATTGTTACGCTGGGAATAATTCAATCTAAGCAGGATGTGGCTTTTTTACCAAAAATGCCAGTAAATAACGCCAATGGTTGCGTATAGAACAATAAACCATAACAACAGGCTCTTATACCATGGTCGTTTTATTCCTGTTCCATCATCATACGCTGTCAGCAAGGATAGTCGCCATTGATACGGCCCGCTTTGGCTCGGCAGTGGAGGTGGAGTCAGCAATGAGACAACCACAATACCTATCATAATGATGACTTGCGCAATAAATCCAAGATATAACCAGTGTAAATCCAGAAAGTTCAACCATGCTATCCTATGCGACAACACAGGTCCGCCAAATCCCAAGCCCAACGCAATTAATGTTCCAAAGGTTACACCAAATAACGCACCCTGAGCATTTGTCCTTTTCCAAAATATACCTAAAAGCAATACAGAGATAAATGGCGTTGCTAAAAAGGTGACCCCCTTTTGAAAATAAATGAATATGCCACCCATATGTTCCACCAGAGGACATACGATTGCAGCTATGACCAATGCAATCATTGCCGCTACGCGACCGACAGTAACAAGTTCATTGCCGGACGCATTTGGCCTGATGATTTTCTTATAAACATCCAATGCAAAAATAGTTGCAGTTGAATTAGACAAAGCTCCAATGGTTGACATCACGGCAGCTATAAAACCGGCCAATATTATTCCGCGTAATCCCCAGGCCGGGGTCAGATTTGCTAAAGCAAAAGGAAAAGCCATGTCCCGATTTGCCAATGGTTCTGCCATATGCATTTCATGTATCCAGTGATAAACAATTAAACCTATAAAAGAAGTTATTAAAGGGCGAAGACGATTGATAAATCCTGCGAATATAATACCCATAATTCCATCCCATGTGGAACGTGCGCCAAGAACTCTTTGGATCATAACCTGATTGGCAGCCTGATAAAATAAAAACACCCCAAAACTCGCAACGATTAAGCCAAGAAAAGGAGCAATTCGATCACCCGGTGGTCGATAAAGATGGAATCTTTCCGGATTGGCCTGTACCATAGCAGACCAGCCGCCGGGTATTTTATGAAGCGCGATAAAAAATAATATCACTCCACCGCCGACAAGCATTAAACACTGTAAAGCATCTGCCCATACAACAGATGCAAGCCCTCCCTTAACAGTATATAAACCTATTATGATGACTGTAAGCCATAAAACAAAATAGAAATTCCAACCAGTCAATTGGCAAAACGCCAGAGTCCCGCCATAAAAAACAGGAACCATAAAAACAAATATGTATGCAACAAGCATAATCAAGCTATATATATAGCTGCATCGTGAATTAAATCGCTTTGCGAAAAACTCCGGAACAGTCGTAATGCGGTTCTTTAAATAGACAGGAATGAAAAAGAGAATTAATGGCATAAATGACAAACCAAACCATTCCCAGTTGGCTATTCCCATTCCATGTTCGTATGTCGCTCCCACTGTTCCTACAATTTGTTCGCTGGATACGCTTGTCGAAACAAATGCTGCACCGATAACATACCAAGGTAATTTTCCCGATGCCAAAAAATAAGCGTTTGCTGTTTTTTCCTGGTTACGTGAGGCCATCAAACCGACTATGATTACCAGCAATGGGCAACCTACTATGATCAAAATATCGACAATACTCAGACTAAAATGCATTATTGCTCCTAAAATTTATATCTCTATGTTACCTAAAGGAAAGTGTTGCTGTGCTCCATAAACATCACGATCTCCCGGGCCGCCGGAACTTACCGAACGCGGCAGACTCACTTTAATCGCGAGGATTTCTTCAAAAGGATGAATGCGTACCTGCTGGGATGACGTTTTATATAATTCCGCAATAGTCTTATTTGTAAAAGACGGACAATCCAGAACTTTTTTAAAATCCGCAATATCCGCAAAAAATAAATCCAGCGTTAAAGTAAATGGTCCCGCGTTCTTAGTTCTGATAACTCTTGCCAATTCATATAATCGCATCTTACACCTCTTCGATGTTGACATGGAAAAGCCGATTCGTTTCGACCTCCATCAAATGATAAATCGAAAATTCATATACAGCTCCGCAGGACATATCAGACGGAGAAAATGGAAATGCCAGATTACCGGCAGTGGTCTTTCTCCCTTCAAACGGTTGATGCAATGCGGTGGAACGGGCCAGACTCAAAAGCATATCAGCCAACTCCTGTGTAGGCGCAATCACCTCAATAACAATTCCAACTTCGCGAGGCAGAGGCTGCGGCAATAATTCTCTTTCGCCAGTTACACCGTCAAGCCCGTAACGTAAAAAATTCAGTGAATACTTCGCAGGGTCAATTATTCCTTGAGTATTTTGAACAACTTTTTCACGCACTCCGGCTTCGATATCTTTCAGATGCAATATCGCATAAGGGTCGCGAAGGCCGGCAAGTGTAATCGTGCGATAACCTTTCAATCTGGCAGCTTCGAGTTTAATAGTCTTCTTTTCAGGCGATACCAGACGCGTACCGGATACCTTTACTCCACGCTGACCGTTGATGACAAATTTGGATTGCTGCATATCAATTTTGCCTTCCGGCTCATAAAAACAATTTGGGTCAGGCTGTTCGTACATTGAATGAGCAGCAACGCTCTCGGGGGTGCATCTGCGGGCTGGATTTGTAGGTTCAACAACAAAATTATCTTTATTCAAAATTACAGATAAAGAATCGTTGGCCCCTGCCGGTACAGCACACAGCGCACCACATTCGGCAATCTTTGCAGCATGCAATGTTAAGCCGGGGTCAAAACCTTTCCAAATTGGATATGCCGAGAAAATTGCGGTATCGCAGCTCCTGCCGGCAATAATGACATCCGCTCCGGCTTCAAGAGCTTCAATAAATGGGTCTGTTCCCATTTGCCCTACGATATTGACAGAATGTTCAATGGTTTCCTGTGTCAACATTGGCACAGGGCCGCAGGGAGAAATTTCGTTTTTGCTCAACGCATTTAAGACTGTCGATTTGTCAATATCTGCAGAAATAACCGCTAACCTAAAATGCAAATCGCGGCGAATGGCAATTTCTTTTAGAATTTTTAGAAATGCCTCGACATGCGGTAACGCGCCGCCACCGCCGGCGCTGCCAATTATTAAAGGAATATTCAGTTTTCGTGCATTGACTAATGCTGGTTCCAAGTCCCTGGCAATCTGCATCGGCTTAACAAACCCTTTGCCGCTTCCCAGATAGTAAGGTCCTGGGTCGGTAGAACCGTTGTCTGCGCCAATGAAATTAAAGCCCTGATTTTCACAGCAAGTGAGATTGTCAATCGGATAGCCGTATCCCAGCATTCCACAAACCGATAAGTATCGTATAGACTGCATTCTTAACCTTCCTGCCCGGCGTTCACATGTGTATAAGCATAGTCTGGTGAAATCCCGAGTTTTTTGTATAAGCCCGGCAGATTTTTACGAACGTCTTTGTTAAGCTCTTCAAAATAATTGCGTCCATGGGCATCCATATCCACGAAGAACGGGCCAAATTTTTCAACTTCAAAAACCCATGTCGCCTCCGTCTTGCCCAATTCATTTAGAAAGTAAACGGTATGTACTTTCTTAACCTGTTTGGCAAGCTGGTTGCCGCAGATGCCAATCTTACTTAAATGAACGCCTTGTACGGCAGCCAGTGCCGAGGATGTTTCAGACCCCATTGTTGTTTTGCCGATGACCGTCCGCAGATTCAGTTTTTTTATAACCTGGCCGCTATATCGCTCAAAACGAATACTTGATGTCGGTTCAATACTGACTATCTCCCAACCGGTATCGGTTTGCTGCATCACCGGACCAACGTGAAAGAAGCAATTAATTTTTTCGAAATCAATAGGCGGCAGAATATTTTCCTCGACAACACGTATATGAAAACGGCTGCGGCCGGTAAATATCATTCCGCTTACCGTAACAATTTGCCCCAATTTTAATTTTTCGGATTCTTTAGAGGATAAAGGCAGCTTCAGGTCACAAATATTTTCAGCCATTGATGTCTCCTGTATATGTAATCTCGCCTGAGCCGTTAACTTTTGCTTTCCAGCGGCGACAGATAGAACATTGAGCGTTAATTGCTACCGGCAGTGCAGCAGTATGTGTAACAGCCGTACTAATATGAAGGCTCAAGACAGCGTTAATGCCGCGTGCACCCATTGGGCCGATACCCATTTCGCGAATGGTGTCGAGCAGTTTTCTTTCCATCTCGGCAATTTGAGGTTCCGGGTTGTGTGTTCCCAGGGGACTTAACACTGCTGCTTCTTTGGCGATTTGCATACAGACATCTGCTGTGCCGCCGATGCCGACACCGACAATAACCGGCGGACAAACTTTCCCTGCATAGCAACTATCGTAAATGCTCTCGATAATAAATTTAAAAATGCCGGCCTGTCCGTCAGACGGATACATCATCCGGTAAAAAGTGCCGAATATTTCGGAGCCACCGCCTTTGGGTACAGCTATAATCTCAAGCTCGTCACCGTCGCCGTCAAATTTCAAATGAATTTTCGGCATTTCGGCACCGATATTATTGCCTGGATTTTTGCGAGTCAATGGATCAACCATCGTTGGACGCAGGAAGTTCTTTTCAGTCGCTTCGGCAGTTGCATCTTTGGCGGCCTGCCACAATGAACCAAATCCGCCTTCCAGTTGTGCAGCGTTGCCTACTCGGATGAAAAATAATGGAAAACCTGTATCCGCACAAACCAGCCCCTTGCCTTCGGCGGCCAAACGAGCGTTCTCCAGCGTAACTTCCATATGCTTTCTGGACAAAGAATCTGTTTCTTCGGAATAAGCTTTTTCCAAATGCATTTTTACATCCGGCGGCATTAATGTTGATGCCTTTACCATGGCGTTATACATCGCCGTTTTAAGTGTGTTTTTTGTAATCATCGTCTTTCTTGCAAAAATTTAATAATAAATTTGTCGTTTATTTCTCGATAAATTACTCAATTGCTTGGATTGCTGTCAGTGTGTCGACGGCGACTTCTGGCCATAGTAATAATACCCCGGCTCGGCAAAGAACGGTGTATAGGGTAACCCATAACCCGGACAACCCGTAATACAAACCATCGTGGCATCAATCCCCATCTGACCATACCGGGGACACATTTTCTGCGGAGGCTGAAGCCACACTCCGCCGGGTGCCAGCACCTTATCCAATCCCATTTCATAGATAAAACTGTGTCCGGCCCCGGGCACTATCGCCAGTTGAGCATTAACCTTATGGTGCTGAAGATGAGTAATAAATCCAATGCTGTCTGATAGCTGAACCGAGGTGTCGGCATCGCCATGAACAATCAGCAACCCTTCAAAGTCCGCCGGGTTCATGTTCATCGGGTCCACATCCGAAAGTGATGAGGCGGTTGCTTTGATCCGTTCTGAATAGACCGTCTTGAATGCGGTCAAGTCACAGGGGGCACAATGTGCAATGCACCCGATGATCTTCGGAACCCTGTCGACCACGCCGTCCTGTTTCCACGCTTCAGCCTTGGCTCGCAGACACAGGGCAAGATGTCCGCCCGCTGAAGAACCTACGGTAATTGCTTTCGAGGCATCAATTCCGAATACAGAGGCATTATCCACCAGAAACTGCAGACTGCTCATCAAGTCATGCTTGATATTTTCCCACATAGCCGGATTTGTTTTCCAATCCGGATAATCCGGCAGACGACGATAACCCAGACACGCTACCGAATATCCCTGTCGGACCCAAAAAATTGCCGGCTGATAGCACCAGGCCCGTTCACCACGAAACCATCCGCCGCCGTGAATCATCACAATCATCGGAGCCTTGGGGTTGTCGATCGGGCGAAACACGTCCAGCTTCTGACGCGGATGATCTGTGTCAAAGGGAACATTTAAAAACTGAAGAACGGTTTTATCACCCGGATTAATGTGTCCATATGCAGCCAGCATTTCGGCCGACGGAGATGCAGGGGCATTCACGCTGATATTCGTCTTCACCGACCTGTCAACGGAACCACCATCCCGAACCGGATTTGCGGCCGTCATTGAGAAACTCATACCCTCTTTCGGAATATTTCGAACCGCCATGTTGGCCTGCAAAGAACCGCTGAAAATCAAAACAGCAAAAAAGAGAGAAAGCTGACTTAATAAATCTTTCATACTATTCCTAAATGAAATTCAAACAACGTCCTCTATTTATTTGAATTCGTTAATAAAATAAATCCAGACTTCAATCAATAACTCTTCAACAGCGGAAAGGGACGGTTCATACGCTTGGCCAGATTTATTGCATTAAGCCCCAAAATCTTTTCTTTTTCAGTTTCAGATATATCCGCAAAAGCAATCGGGCCAATCGAGGTCGCGATATCTAAATCTAACGCATCAGAACCATGCAGAATCTTTTCAATCGGCATACAATTAACCATTTCTTTTATCGGTGAAAAATATCCTTCAACAAATGAAGCACAGGTACACTGGTATACATTCTCATATTTGTCAACAAGGTGTTTGTACATCGTCGAGGCATGGCCGATAATGAAAAAAACTTCAGGAAAATTTTTTGCCCAATGTTCAAGACGATCAGACGTTCCCCAGTTATGAGCCAGAGCAACCCAATTTTTATCGCGAGCATAATCAAACGCCGCGGAAAAATCGACATTCTCTTCAACTCCCTGATACTGGTGCAGAATTTTGATACCACGACTGCCCGCCGCGTTGCCGTCTTCCAAAATTGAATTCCAATCCTGTGGAAATCCCGCGTGAATTGCAGTCAACGGAGATAGCCTTGATGGATTTTCCTTGTGCATTTTGTAAACCGAATTGTTTTTAGGTGCGACATCGGTAGTTACATTTATACTAAACGTAAAAATGTGATCAACTCCGAATTTGTCAAGATACGGAATAACATGTTCTGAAGTATTGAATGGAATATAATAATATTCGCTTGATCGTCCCATGTGGGTATGAAAATCAATCACAGGGATATGATCCAGCGGTATTCCTGACTTAAAACGTTCTGCTATTTCGCTTTTTTGTTTAGTCATAATTTGCCTCGCTTATGATTTCACGTATATTTCCCGAAGCGATTGCCTGTTTATCTGATTCCGAGATGTCGGCGTAATTAACCAGTCCGTGAAACGAGCCCGGATTTAAAAAGGGTAGGCCAAGACTGAAGATAAGCCGTTTTGGTCCGAATGTTTCGCAGAGTTGTCTAACCATTTGTGACTGCCAGATGGAGGACAGTATTAATTTGAGATTCTCTGCTTGTGAAAGGGCGTCAAAAAGTGGCCGGTTGGCCCGCGAACGCCACTCCCATGTGATCACCGGCAATTGTGGAAATCGGCTGCAAAAATCCGTCATGTGATACCAGTCGATGACATCTTGTCCACTGTCCCAGGCCCGATGTGCCAGCAAAAGCGGGATTTTACGTTCTTCGAGTAACGCTGCCAGTTCCAAAAATCGGATACTCCGGTCCACTCGCCAGTCACGCATCAGAGGGTTTGCCATAATGGCTTTTGCATTGTGTTCTAATGCGCGTTTCAAAAATTGTTTTGGCGATTCTTTAATGACATAAGCCGGATCAAAAGCCCAGATTTTATGCACACGCGGATCATTGAATTGACCAACCGTGATATTATTAAGCTCAGGATCGTTCAAAGCAACCGTAGAGTAAACCAGTGCTTCCTGAACAAAATAAGTGTCCATAAGCTTCAGGGCGTCTATGAACCCATTCGGTGACTGAGCGGCAGCTCGATTGATTCGTCCAACAGGCAGAAACGCGTCAAAATATTCCAGATTTTTATTTTCCATTTTTTTCACAACTTAGCCCTTATGCAGAATTATCGAATTAATCAGCGGCTGCCTATCACTACACGCGATCTCAAAAATACTAAGCCATAATTTCGGCCATTTCTTGTGTGACTTCCCATTCCAGCGGAAGACCATTCATATATCGCCGTAGTTCCTGAACCATATAATCCCCCATTCGTCGGCATTCAGCTCCTATTGAACCCGCGATATGCGCCGACAGAATAATGTTTTTTAGAGTATAAAGCGGCGAATTTTCTTTTGGCGGTTCGGGAGCAGTTACATCCAGCAGGGCGGTCAGATCGCTACGGTGTGTGAAGGCATCGATCAGGCCTTCTTCATCGACGATTGCTCCGCGAGCGGTATTAATAAAGGTTGCATAAGGCTTCATTAGATGGAAATGCTGACTGGTTATCATTCCTTTTGTTTGCTCATTTAGCGGGGCATGGAGACTGATCACATCTGCGTTTCTGAAAACATCTTCAAGCGAGCAAAGTTCAACATTTAACATTTGTGCTGTCTCTTGGGTGACATAGGGATCATAACCAACAATCTTAATGTTGAAAGGTAACAGCCGTTGACACAGACATCGGGAAATTGTTCCCAGAGATATCAGTCCGACAGTTGAGCCATAGACTCCCGGTCCCACACACTCGGAGCTGATAAATGTTTTTTGACTTCGAGCTTGTCTTGCATGATACCAGTAAGCCTTTAGGCTTAATAGTATTTGCCCGAGTGTAAATTCCGCCACTGGAATCGCATTGGCGGCAAAAGCGCTGGTAATTTTAATGCCTCGTTCCCACGCTTGTTCGGTAATAAAGTATTTAATGGTACCGGAGCCATAAAAGATAACTTTCAGATTCGGCGCATTATTTAAAAATTCTTCATCAAGAACGGGTAGGCCCCAACCTGAAAAAATTATATCGGCATCATTTAGCACCATTGGGTTGGTTTTGATCATTGCTGGAGTTTGCAGAGGAGCATAAATATCCACATGTCGGTAGATTTCAGATAATTCATTTGGCCCGTAGATTCTGTCGTAAGCAGCTTGATGGAGAACAAAAAGGCCTTTTAGTTTGCGTTGAGTCATGTGTTCATTTTCCTGTATATTTAAATCAACTTCTTCGTTGATTCTCTAATGATAATATTTCCATTCAATAATATTTTTTTTGTGGGTGATGTGGGTTTTTTGATTTGCTCAAACAATGAGTCCACCAGATTTTCGGCTAAATGGTCTGTATTGATTGCAAATGTGGTCAATGCGGGAGTAATCAAATCATCGTACATTTCATTTCCGACCCCTACAACGGATATTTGATCCGGAACCTTGATTCCAATTTCTTTAAAAGCCCGGATGGCTCGGATAGCCATTTCGTCATAGTTGGCAAATAGTGCTGTTGCATTTGTTTTCGCAATTTCTTTGACTGTCTCATTAATTTTATCCTGCCGGCAGGGACACTGAAAAAAAAGTTCCGGCCGCACCGGTAATTTGTGTTGATTAAGCATGTTCAAGTAACCGTCATATCGGGGGTCGGCATTGGAATTTGTCAAGAAGGCGATATTATTGTGTCCCAATTCTATCAGGTGTTTAGTCATTACCATTCCGGACAACTTGAAATCGCCGATTACCTGACTTGCCGGTGAATAATCATATTGGCCAAGGACGACGAAAGGGATATTTTTGCTGATAAGCGTCTCGATCGCAACCATTTTGCCTTCAAAATGGGAGTGGTTTATGATAACCCCATCGTATCCTCTGCAGATACACGACTTGATGGCCTCTTCGTTAAGTTGGTCGTCGTCGTAAGTTACGAATATGTGGATGTCGTAACTCATGGATGAAAGCAGACGGGTAATCTGCTTTACAAGAGGATCTATCGGCTGATTTCTCAGCGACTGAAGGATTAAACCAACAATATGAGTTTTTTGCTGTACAAGGGCACGTGCATTGAGGTTAGGGGTATAATTGAGCCGGTCAGATACTTCCATGATTTTTTCTAAAGTGGAAGATTTGACTGAATCCGGCAATGTAAAAGCCCTGCTTACGGTCGAAACCGATACATTCAGTTCTTTTGCAATTGTTTTCAACGTAGCTTTATTTTTGTTTGTCAATACCACTTTCTTATTACCTTGCGTTTTTCAAAGCACTTCAAAATATTACGTATATTTCAAATTCTCAGGATAACCAGCAAAACAAGACTTTTTATTTTGAATATTGATTCATGACTTGTACGTGTCATAATTTCCGAAACAAATAATAACGTTATCATTATACAAATATTTCCACTGTAATGCAAGTCTTTTTGTAAGATTATTTAAAATAAAGCGTTACGTTGTTCCTGTTTTATTCGATTTTTGATTTTTTTAAATGAGAACGTGGATTTTTTTTAAAAAGCAGATTAAAACTGCTAACGATTGCAAAAAAAACTTGACAATTGTTTTTTATTTAGCTATATTTAAGGCATAAATGCTTTTTAAGGTTAAAAAAATAATTGGTAACGTTTGCATATTTTTTGTTGAGTTTGTTTTTGGTAATCGGTGTTTTTTTTATTGAATTATCAGGAACGGTGACGTTTCACTATAATGTGGTGACGGTATTTTTCCTTTTGGTCTTCAGTGTATTTATGGAATTTCCAAAGAGAAAATCGGGGTGTAAGGTTGGGTGTGTCACTCGACCGAGAAAAGACCCCGTGAGTTGTTATTTTGTAAGGAGGTGGAAAGATGAAGAAAGTTAACCTACTGATGTTGGCCGGAATTTTGATTACTGCTGCAGGAGTAACGGAAGCGGCGTTGCTGAGTTCTGATGCCCAAACGGTTGCACTTTGGCACATGGATTCTGTATACATGACAACATCGCGAACTATGGTGAATTCCGATGGCGGAACCAACTCCCTGGTGTTTGGGAGTACTACAAGTACAAATACCAACAACGCAAAGTATCCGGTGTTGGCAGATGACGGATATGACGGAAAAGCACTGCAGTTTGACGGTGTCGATGATATGGCCTATACCGCCTACGGAAATTGGGCCGGGTATGATTCTGTTCAGGTTGAATTGTGGTTTAATCCCAGTCGCCTGTCAGGCACCCAGACGCTTATTTCAGCGGGTTCCGACGGTTCGCCGTGGGAGTTGCGATTATCGGGCAGTACTCTCTATTTTTACGCATGGTTTTATCCCATTGCCGGTGGTTCCGGCTCAGTTAACAGCGTAACCCGTACGGCTGTTTTGGGAGAGTGGAATCATGTTATTGCAACCATCAATGATGGTACCATTTCACTGACTTTGGGGGCCAGTACGGCGACCAAAACTTACAATGCCGCAACAACCCAACTGAATCCTTCCACCCAAACGATGTATGTGGGCAACAGAGCGACGAAATATTACTACCAGGGTTTGATTGATGAAGTGAAAGTGTCTTATATTCCGGAACCGGCAACATTATCCTTGCTGGGGTTGGGAACCATCGGGTGTTTATTGCGAAAAAAGAGAGTTTAACAAACTGTATGAGTGAATGCGATTTAACCGATAGCAAGACAAGAAACATGTTTGCGTGAATTCCGGCTTTTCGGGTTAGTGTTTGCTTTTAATCATTGGGATTTGGTTAAGGAATATGTTGATGATAAAAAAGAAATCAATTGCACAAAATCGGAACGAACGTGCATTTACGCTGGTCGAGCTTCTTGTTGTGATATCCATTATTGGGATGCTAATGTCTATTATGCTTCCTGCTTTGTCGGCGGCAAAGCGGAAGGCGGAAACCCTGATTTGTCAAACGCGACTCAAGGATATCGGTACAGCGTTTCAGGCGTATCAATTGGACTACGAAAACCGGTTGCCGCCGTCTTGGCCGTTTAAAAGTGAAATAGCTGCCGGCATCGAGGAAGGCAAGACACGATGGTTTGTACGTCTCAAACGTTACTATGATAGTTCGAAATCGAAAGTTGCGGCATCAACTACAATCGACGCGCAGTCTTACAAATTGTTTAAATGCCCGGTGGCGGAAAAATATATAGGGAAGGAGTACGGAGGTGTAGGGGCTATTGGTGTTTTTGGTTATAACTGGTATTTCACGGAAACAGGCGAAGGCGGGACAGGGGGAAATCCACAATATTCATGGTGGAAAGCGCCGATAAACATCAAGATGCCCAGCGAATTGCCGCTGATGGGTGATGACGATCCACGCGACCCGTATGATAAATGGGGGAAGATTAACCGGCCGGGTTGGCGGATGGGGGTTGACAACCCGCATCCTGCGGCTTACGCCAAAGGCTGGATGAACGGCGATTACAGGTCAAACCGAGAAAACAAGTATGGTCCGGCACCCAATCACGGCCGACGATGCGACTTTTTAATGGCGGATAGCCATGTTGAATTAAGAGATGTCTGTTCGGCCGGAAGTTGGCCTTGGCTAGGCAGCGACGCCAAGACTCAGAAAAGCGGCAAGGCATTTCATCCTGTCCGAAATACGTCGGTAAATCCATAGTATTATTTTATTGACGAAACGAGTTTATAAATCCTACTTTTTTACTTGGAGGTTTGTTATGAAATTGCAGTGGGCACTGTTAATTGTTTTGGTGACTATTACTTCGCAATGTGCTATCAGCGCTCCGTTAAGCGACGATTCCCAAACTATTGCGTTGTGGCACATGGATTCCGTTTTTACTACAACATCTAGAACATGGATTGATGATGATGAGAGCAGCCCTTTTAGTCCGGCTCGAGACAATGACTTGTGTTTTGGAAACAGCAGTAACGCTGCTTCGACCTATCCGAGGTTGACGATTGGAAACGGCGGCTATGACGGCGAGGCGATGGTATTTGATGGTAATGATATGTGTTATACTCCCTTTAAAAACTGGGCAGGGTATGATTCACTTCGAATTGAGTTCTGGTTCAAGCACGCAGGAGCTGCTGATCAGACGCTTATGGCTGTGAATACCGGAACTCCATGGGAGCTTCGTATTACCGGTACAACCACATTGACATTTTACCCATGGTTTGAATATATCGCTGGAGGATCAGCGGGCGCAAAGAGCGTGGCTCGTTCGTTCACGGCCGGAGCGTGGAATCATGTTATTGCGACGGTTTATAACGGCACAATCTCATTGGAGATTAACGGCAATTATACATCTCGTACCTATGATACTGGAACGGAAATGCTGAATGACGCAAGCGGTAATTATATTGTGATGGGATGTAAGCAGGCTGGTAACAGATATTACCAGGGGTTGATTGATGAGGTGAAGATATCGATACCTTCTATTCCATTTATCTATCCGGAACAATATTATCCTTACGAAGATGCTTATGGTACTTATATGTTATGGCATATGGATGAGACGACTGCCTCTTCGTCCAATCTGTCAACGATTGCCGATGATGACAGTGCCAATCCTAATCGAGGTTATGATTTATACCTGATGTATAATACGGGTTTTGTAACGCCTGAATCCGGGAGTGGTCCCCAACTGGTCGATTCGTTTGATTCGGTATCCGAAGCTAATTTCTGCAATGCGATATCTTTTGACGGTCTTCATGATAAGGCCAGAGTGAATGTGCAAAACAGCAATCTCGGTGTTGACGGTTCCAATTTTAAGATAGATGCCTGGGTTAAGCTGGATGATCAGATTTCGACGTATGGTTCGAACAGACGATATTATATTATGATGCATAACCCGCGGTTTGCTGTTTATCTGGTAGATACAGAGTCTTCTGGTTGGCAGATTCATTATACCTGCTGGTATAGCGGTGGAGGCTGGACGTTAGTTGCCAGTTATCCCAACCATACGGATTGGCATCATATCAGCGCTCAATGGTATAACGGTTTGCAGAAATTGTATGTCGATGGTGAGTTGAAGACGTCCAAAACAAACGGTGCAACGACAGTCGCAAATGGCAGTGGCTACCTGTATCTGGGGGCGTACGACGGGATTGATTCCTCACGATATTTTTGGGGTATGATGGACGAAGTGCGTATTTCACAGGCGGTTTATGCGGCTCCCTCATGCGGATACTGGGGATATTACTCGGCTGACTTTAATAAGGACTGCGTTGTTGATATGGCGGACATGGCAGTGGTATTTGAACATTGGCTCGAATGTTCAATCCCAGGCCAAACTGGTTGTGAAGAATTTTAAATAATACCTCTGATATATCCAAGGAGATAACAATGAAACGTTTATTGTATTCAATTTCAATAGTGATATTTATGCTTTTGCAGGCGAGAGCGTTTGGAAATATCAATTACCTTGTCCCGCTGACGACAGCGGCGCCGGTAATTGATGGCGATATTAGTACGGATTGGCAGGATGCTCTTTCCGTGAATATCGTTTATCCTGCCATTGTAACTGCCCCTAACGAAGGGTCAGTTACCGGGGATATACCGGATGACGCAGCCGATATTAGTGGTACTGTCTATTTGAAGTGGGATTTTGAGTATTTGTATGTTGCCGTAAGGGTTCATGATCAAGTGTTGAATTTTTGGCAAACAGCTCCCGGCCCGTTTAATAGTCAGGATGTTTTTCAAATGTGCTTTAACCCCTTAAATGCCGCCACAACATACAGTGCAACAACGACTCCAATTTATGATTTTGCTGTTAGAGACAGCAGTAATAACGGTCCTTTCCTGTATAAGCATACCGGCGATGTGTATGCTTTGCCCAATGCTGAGCTTGGGGGACAAGTATTGACTGATGGTTATATTATCGAAGCAAAGTTACCTTGGGGTGATTTTAGTCATACTCCTTTGCCGGGGGATGTTCATGGTGTCGGATTCATTTTGGTAGACAGTGATGGTGGTACTGTTGTTGAAACTTATATGTATGATTATGGGAATAATGGAACAACCGGCATAAATACTGTAAGCGGTTGGAACACAATAACACTTATCGGTGAGAATAATTGCGGCCTCTGGGGTATTCCTGTCGGTGATATTAATATGGATTGTTTGGTGGATTTGGAAGATTTTGCGATTATTGCTTTACAATGGATGGGTTGCACATTGCCTTCTGAACCGACCTGCGTCGATATGCGATATTAAAGAAAATGTTGGTATTGTTTTTGCGGGCGAGGCGGGGCAACCTCGCCCGTATTATTAAAAATTCTTTAGAAAAAGAACATTGTTGTTATAATAATGTGTGACATCGCTTGTTAGTAGTGCAAGCAGTACAGGAGTTTTGCTATGGCAATTGAGGCCAAAAACGCAAAGATTGTAATTGTAATATTTCTCTTATTAGCCGGCATTGCTTCGGCGGCCAACCCCAAATTATTTTTTACAGCGAACGAGATTCCTGCACTCAAAGCGTTGCGATACAATTCAGAGTTATCTCCAATCTGGAACTCGATAAAAGCACGTGCAGATGCGTATTGTACCCCAAGTGACCCATTATACATCGACCCAACAAACTCTTCCTGGTTTCTGACTGCCGATTACGGCTGGTATGGTCGTGATATGCAGGGGTATGTAGAAACCATTGGTTTTGTATATCAGATAACCGGCAACTCGTTTTATGGTACTCACGGGGCCGCAATCTTATGTGCCGCCGCTGATTATGTTGCCCCGGCCAACAGCCTGCTAAGCAAGAACATCGATATGATGCGGACGCTGGCGGTTGGTTATGACTGGCTGGCCTCGGCCATGACGCCTGCCCAGAAGGCCAAGATCGAAACTGTCGCAAAAGAGTATATCGAATGGAGTCTTAATAATCTTGACGGTACTTCTTGGACGCCATATCATAACTTTACAGGGGTGGCTTTTGGCGGTACCGGACTGCTGGCACTGGCGGTTGAGGATGCCTTTCCATCAGAGGCGCCGGCCTGGATAGGACATGCTCAAACCTGTGTTGAAAGCTGGTTCCAAAACGGCTTTGACGCTACCGGTGCCTATGTAGAGGGCCACAGCTATATGCACTACGGCCTGTCCAATGCGGTTGCTTTTGGACATGCCTTGAATTTCAACAAACAAATCGATATCCTCTCCCATCCGCATCTTCTGCAACTGCCTATTTTTCTGGCGATGACACGTCTGCCGGGAACGGATATCTATGAAGCCCGGAACGACTCAAACTTTTCGACCTACATGAATATTGCTATTCTGTACCTTTGTCAGGCGAACAACAGTTCCCTGTTGCGATGGCTTTGGGATAGAGCCCAGTTATATGTAACTGCGACAAGTTCCGGTGATGGCGGTTATCTTCCGGATTATCATTCCGGCGGCTATTCACCGTTCCGTATGGTTTGGTACAACAGTGTGATTCCGCAAAGTGATGTTGATTCGAGCTTACCGCTGTGTGAGCATTTTACCCAGCGCGGGTTGGTTGCGTTCAGGAGCGGTTGGAATGTCAACGACACCCTGTTTACCGTAGAAGCCGGGCCGTATTACTTTGTTACACATAATCAGGCCGATAAGGGACATTTTGGATTCTACGGCCTGGGGTACCAGTGGGCGACGGATCTCGGTTATCGCGTCGATGAAACCTCCGCACATAGTTGTATTCTGGTGGATGGGGTCGGTCAGGCCCTGTCGGCAGGAGGAGGACGCGGGACTAATGGTGCTATTTTGAGTTATAAGGATACTCCCAATTATGGTTATGTGCTTGCCGATGCAACTTCGGCTTATAATACAAATAATTTGGGCGAGCCGGGGGCTGTGGTTGAACATGCTCTGCGTCATTCGGTGTATGTCCGTCCGAAAAATGACAAGCCGGCCTATGCGGTTATTTTTGACGATATCAAGAAAGACAATTCCAATCATACTTATACATGGCAATTGCTCTCGGCAACCAACATGGATATGCGTCTTGGCCCGAACACTCCAGCAGTAATGCCATTGGAATATGTGGTGACGCCGGTGGACGCTACGGGTACAGGACAAGCGGTATGGACAGTTCAGGTTCCGGAAGATGGAGTTTATACGTTGTGGGGAAAGGTCCGGCCTGGCGGGTCGTCTATTTCTGGATCAGATTCATTCTATGTGCAGGTGGATAGCTTGTCGCAGGTAGATTGGCACTTTGCTGCAATATCTTCGACAGGTTGGGTGTGGGATAAGGTAAAAAGCGGAGTTGACCGGGTGGATGTTACATTCAGTCTGACGGCGGGGACACATCAGATAAAGTTTAAGACAAGAGAAGCCGGTGCACAGCTTGCGGCTGCATTTTTGAGCAGTGACTCTGCGGCTGTGTCACCATTTACACCCTACAGTACCAATGGGATTTATCTTGAGGCGGCTCAGGCTGCAATTACCACTCCGATGGTTTTTGCTCCGAGCAATGCGACGATGCAGGTAGTGATGGATGCTGCATCGACGATGACCTACGGATATGACTTCTGCGATAGATATCCCCGTCTGCGGGCCAACTGCGACGCTGTCAATCCGAAGTTTATCAGCTTTATGATGCCGCATTATAATGGCCAGGCACTGCCGGAAGTGACTTTTTCGGATGTTCCCGAAGGGCGAAAGATAAACATTCGCTGGCCGGATAGATATGATAATATGATATGGACGGCTGACGGTGTTGAGGTCTATGTTGATACCTGTCTGACGATAGTTCCGGCGGATCTGAATGGTGACTGTGTTGTAGATTTTTCAGATTTTGCAATTTTCTCCCAATACTGGCTGGATTGTACCATGCCGTCAACGCCAGATTGCGAACGGGCCAACTAAACAAGTTTTATTGTTCAAAATGATTGGATTGACAGATAAATTATTTAATTCTCTTGGGGTATATTCTTTTTTGATTCTATCAATTTCTCAAACGATTTTACGGATGGATATATGGATTATATGAAATATGTCATTGTAGCGATATACTTTGTTTTCCTGATTTTGATCGGGATGCTGGTCAAAAGGCAGAATGCCAATCAGAGCGATTATTTTCGTTCAGGCTGTCGCGGCAGTTGGTGGCTGATCGGAATGAGTCTGTATATGAGTAGCATAAGCACTCAAACATTTATCGCTAATGCCGGTGTTGCCTACATGGCAGGTGCGAGTGTTTTGATGATATATTTGGTTGATACAGTATGTTATGTAGTCCTTGCTCT
>Ga0154577_1066_pt2 | contig 26877 bp, 19 predicted proteins | sample RifGroF2_FD_116006 | JGI IMG/M metagenome (GOLD analysis project Ga0154577, IMG submission 116006) | Planctomycetes bacterium GWF2_42_9
CGAGCTATTTGCCGGGACTGCTCAAAAGCCAGTCCCAAATGGTACAGCTCGCAGCGGCGAAATCAGTACTGATACTGGCCAATAAACGCACTGAATAGCTTACCGGTTGTGATTTGTCTGGAAATTATGGGCCAAGCCATGCAGGTGTACCAAATTTACCTTGACGGTAGGCTGTATGGTTCGTAAAATTCGCAATATTAAGTATTTCCGAAAGTGTAGTCTTTTCGGAATACCAGCTTAAATAAGTAATCATATATATTTCGGTAGTTGAAAGGAGCATTTGTGAGCACACTTACTAAGGTCCTTATCGTTTTACTGACACTTGCGTCGATTTTCCTCTGTGGCATTGTGGTAACATACGTTGCCAGTGCTGAAAACTACAAAGCAAAGTTCGATGAACAGGTTGCGGCGGTCGATGCTCAGACATCGAAATTCAAGATGCAGGAAAACCAGTTCAATACATACATGGCACAAGCCCAGCGTATGCAGGATGAACTAAATTCAAAAATAACAGCTCTTGAAGCTGAAAAGGCACAGATGGCCGCCGACCTCGGCGCCGCCAAGACCAGCAGCTTTGCCGCTCAGGAAAGAGTTTCAAACCTCGCCGGAGTCGCTGCGGGCTTGAATCAGACGATTTCGAGCATGGATCAATCCCTCAAACTTGCTCGCGAGGAGCTTGACAGGATCCGCAATGACCAGGTGCGTGACAAAAAGAATCTTAACGAAGTAGTTGCGGCACTCAACGAAAAGCAGGTACAGCTTGATACCCTTGAAGCCGATAAACGCAGACTGCTCGAACAGAAGTCGGCCCTTGAAGACCAAATCAGCAAAGCCACGTCGGGCCAGAGCGGTACGGTTACAGCCGGTGTTGTTACTCCCGAAGGTGGTAATGTTCGTATTACACCCCCTGCGACAGACCAGGTAGCGGTACAGGGCAAAGTTGCCCAGATTAACGCAGCCAATAAGCTTGTTACGCTTTCAATAGGTTCGGCTGACGGCGTTAAGGAAGGCATGAGATTCCATGTTGTCCGCGGTGATGCGTTTGTTTGTGATATCGTTGTAACGCATGTAGATGTGGAAGAATCAGCCGGCACGATCGAGCTTAAGAGAAGTGAGCCGCAGGTCGGCGATATGGTTTCGACAACGCTGTAAGCAAATCACTTAATATGAATTCTGACAGGCATACGGCCTGATTGGGAAGGTAAAATATGGCAAACGGACCCAAAGTTATTGCGCAAAGCAATATTTATACCGCTATCCTGGCTCTAGCCTTGGCGGTAGTGACGGCAAGCGCCGTGTACGTTGCGATCACGAGCATGGCTCAATACGAGACGCTTTTTAAAGTCGTCGCGCCGTAACGGCATGCATGCGGCTTTGCCACGGATGGTTATCCCCTAATCGGGGAACTGAGCCGTATATTTTTTGAAGGGAGCTTCTGTGCAGCTGTTTAACGGTATTCTCGGCTGGTTCAGCATGGATATGGGTATTGACCTCGGTACATGCAATACCCTCGTAGCCGTGCGCGGTGAAGGCATTGTCCTTAACGAACCGTCTGTTGTGGCCGTTAGAAAAGGCACCAACATCGTACTCAATAACGGTGAGGCCGTCGGCCTTGTCGCCAAGGAAATGCTTGGCAAAACACCCGGTTCCATTACCGCCATCAGACCACTCAAAGACGGCGTTATTAGTGATTTCGAAATTACCGAGGCAATGATCAGGTATTTCATTCGTAAAGTCCATGGCAGGGGCGGTCTTGTTCATCCCAGGGTTGTAATCGCCGTACCAAGCGGAATCACCGCGGTGGAACGCAGGGCGGTAATAGATAGTGCCGAACGAGCAGGCGCAAGAAAAGTTTATCTCGTGGATGAGCCGATGGCTGCTGGTATTGGGGCGGGCTTGCCCGTAACCGAGCCGACTGCATCGATGATATGCGACATTGGGGGCGGTACCAGCGAAATCGCCATTATGAGTCTTGCCGATATTGCCACCTGTGAATCCGTACGCATCGGCGGCGACGACATGGATGAATCGATAATCAATCACCTCAAGCGAACTTACAACCTGCTCATCGGTGAACCAAGGGCCGAACAGGTGAAAATACAGATCGGTTCCGCTGCTCCGCTTGAGCAGGAACTTACGATGGAAATCGCCGGGCGCGATACAATCAGCGGCCTGCCAAGAAAGATAGTAATTACCAGCGAAGAAATTCGCGAAGCCCTCCGTGAACCGATAGCTGGCATTATCGATGGCTGCACACGCGTACTGGAAAAAGCTGAGCCGGAATTGGCCGCGGATCTCATCGACAACGGCTTGACCATTGCCGGCGGCGGTTCGCTGCTGCGGGGTATGGACAGGGTGCTGAGCAATGCGACGGGTTTAAAAGTCTACAGGGCACAAGACCCGCTTACCTGTGTGGCCCGAGGCACGGCTGTCTACCTCGAAAATCTCGAACTGTGGAAGGGCACCATGGATCACAGCGAGGGTTGGCAGTAATATTATTGCCGCATCGGTTTCATAGTCCGATCAGTTAAATTATGAATGTAGTCTAGAATTTTTTGTTAAGTCGACGACCTTTTCTGTCGAAAAGAGTTTTGCCGCGATAAGTAATCGACAGTGGTCGTTTCGACTTGGAACAGGGAAGTTCGTTGCGGTGTATCCGGGCGAAACGATGTAAAGCCCGGGAAGTATATGTCACGAAGACAAACAAGAATATCGAAGGGAACGGTTTTTACCGGACTGCTGTTAGGCAGTCTGTTATGCCTGCTTTTACCCCAAAGTCTGACCAAACGCGTCAACTTAGCTTTTCTTGGCATTTATAAGGTCATACCTTCGCTGGGTACCAGTATTCCGCTTGCATCCGTATCGCCCAATGGTCCTGTAACCATAACAGGCGAGTATAAAAAGCTCCAGAATGAGTACCAGCAGCTTCAGAATCACTGTGCAAATCTCTGGGCTGAGCTTGCCAATGAACACGATAAGGCCCAGAAACTTTCCGGCATTCGCACCAGGTTTCCTTCGTTGGCGGGAGCTGCGATAATTACAGCCGATGTAATTACCTCGCAAGCTGCCACAGGTCCAGGACAGCTTGTGATAAATCGCGGTTCGGCTGACAATTTGAAAAAGGATCAATTCGTTATTGCAGATAATGCCGTCATTGGCAGAATAGCCGAAATCAGTTCGCGAACTGCCATAGTAAACCTCATTACCAGCAAACGGATTACAGTGCCAGTTGAGGTGGCCGGAACCAAAGTTCCCCGCAAAATGACGGGCGATGGCAAAAGTGCCGCTAAAATATCGTTGCTTCAGAAAAAATACCCTGTAAAGCAGGGCACCCTTGTATATACTTGTAAAATGCCCGGCTATATTGACGTGCCGTTTGTAATAGGCAAGGTTTCGAAATGCAGGGTCGATGCGGATAACCCGCTGCTATGGGATATCGCTGTGACGCCTGCTGTAAATATCGAAACTGTCAGTACCATCAGTGTTGTTATTATGAATCCGTAACAGGAGCAACGATGCAATGGGTGCGTTTTGCGGTACTTGTTCTTGCAACGGCCTTTATTCAAGGCTCCCAAATCCCGCACTGGATCGCACTGACGCAATTCAAATTTTCACCTGATTTTTTACTTATGCTGCTTGTCTTTTTCGCCGCTTTTGCTGAGGGCCCCGCGGCAATAATCTGTTCGTTTTCAATCGGGCTTGCGGCTGATCTCGCTTGCCACACCTTAGGGCCGTATATGCTGGCTTTCGGGCTTTGCGGCTCCATATTGCAAAGCATGGGCAGAGTTATTTCGCTCAAACGCATGCTGCATATTATCGCAGCGGTATTTTTATGCGGAATCGCGGCTGGTTTTTTGGCAAAGACGTTCATTTTTTTCAGGGGAGTTTCGCAGCCGCCTTCGCTGGGACACGTTCTGGGTACTAGCTTATATTCATCGCTGCTGGCGCCATATATCTTTGCGGGTCTGTCGCTTGTAGTCGGCTGGCTTGGGATGAGACGCTCGGGACACGGTCGCTGAAATGCACGAAAGACGCATTAAAATTTTCATACTGATATGCATCATCCCGCTTGCGGCGGCACTGGCAAGGTTGGCTGAGCTTCAGATATTCGATTCCGGTAAATATATTGCCAAACTCAATCAGATCGAGTCATCCAAAACTCGCCAGCTCAAAACTGTTCGCGGAAAAATACTTGACCGAAACGGAGTCGTGGTTGCCAGCAATGAAGCTCGTTTTTCTCTATGCGTAAGCTACAACCTTACACGGCTTGCCGACGAGCGGTTCTGGCAGGCTGAAATGATAAAAACCTTCGGCCAAAACAAGAATATGGAAAGCCTGCTCAAGTCGCTCGAATATGACCGCAGACGCGCGTCGCTAGCAAGGTTCATACAAAAGTGCATGTTATTTTATGGCCTTGGCACCGAGGATATGGACATCAGGCTCGCCCAGATAAACGATTATATTTGGAAGCAGAGGTCCTTTGTGGCTTGGTACCGTAACTGCACAGATTCCAAGCTCAGGCTCGAAAAAGGGGTATCTGTTGACTGGGCTTCGGCAATGGTCGATTTTGCCGTGCAGGTGCCTGATGAAAGTAAACGCCTTGTGATGATCGGCGAGGTGACCGATCTTGCCGAGATGTACCGTAAATGGCCGTTGATAGAGCTTGACAGTGATGACGGCATTTTCGCGGCGCAGATGGAGTTTACTGATGTCAATGATTTCGAAGTAATGCCCGGCGAAGTGCGCGTATATCCCTATGGCTCTACAGCTTCGCAGCTTGTTGGTTGGGTGGGCATGCCCCAGGACAGAGATATAAGGCTCTTTTCGGATGACAAACGCGCAAGCTACCGCGAAAATGAACTCTGCGGCCACAGTGGCATCGAATATATCTGTGAGCCGATACTCCGCGGCAGACGCGGCGAAGAGAGATATACATTTGACCGCAAGCAGGTGATCGATTCGAGCCAGACTGAGCCTGGGCGCGATATAACACTTACAATTGATATCGAGCTTCAAAAAAATATCGAAGAAATGCTCACAAACCCCACCGTTAACGACAATTCTGGTTCGCCTATGGCCGCGGTGATCATTGATGTTCCCGCCTCAGAGGTGCTTTCAATGGTTTCGCTTCCGACTTTTCGTCCGGCTGATATTCGCAAACAATACGGCCAATTGCTCAAGTCAGACGTTTCTCCACTCCACAACCGCGCGATGAACAGTCTTTATCCGCCCGGTTCGGTCATAAAACCGGTCATTGGCATTGCCGCAATGGAAGAAGGTGTTATTCGCCCCGATGAGGTAATAAGCTGTCCCAGCAGAACACTTTCACCTCCCAACTGCTGGCGAATCAGAGATTTCGGCGTGGGGCATGATGAGCAGTGGAATAATTGTGCCCGCAATGCGATCAAGGGAAGCTGCAACATTTATTTTTCCCGCGTTGCCGAAAGGCTCAGTTCCGCAGGGCTTCAAAAATGGCTTCTAAAATTCGGCTACGGCACAGGTGTAGTAAATCAGTGCTGTTATGTGTGGGATGGTAACAGTCAACTTGTCGAGACACGCTCATTCGAGCAGGCCCCTGGCAATATAGCAAGTGCCGCGATACGCACCGAACCCAATACTATAGGCCCTGTGATCGACAACGAAAAACGCTTCTTCGGGATAGGCCAGGGTTCGTTGCGAGTTACCCCGCTGCAGGTGGCAAGTGCCATGGCGGCCCTGGCGCGGGGAGGAATATACCGCAGCCCGCAGATGATACGCACGGGCAGGAACGATTCATACGACGGACAAGCTATTGACATATCGCCGCGCACGCTTGCGACGATACGCGACGGAATGCATGCCGTTACGAGTGAATCCTCAGGCACCGCTTACGAACAGATGTCGATCGGTGATTTTGAGCAGTACGGCGTGAAATTGTTTGGCAAAACCGGCTCGACGGAAAATCCCGAACATGCCTGGTTTGCGGGCTTTGCGGAAGATGCCAACGGCCGAAGCATAGCTTTTGCAGTTCTTGTTGAAGGCGGCAAACGCGGCTCAAAAGACGCGGCGCCGCTCGCTCGTAAAATTGTCGAGCTTTGCATTCAGGCGGGTTACATAGGCATCAACAATTAAACTTAAACTCATCTTTACCGGCAAATCGCGAAACGATTACCATAGTTTAAACGACATCGTCGACCAGCGCACATTCTATCCCGCGATTTTATCCTGCAACTGCCGATGGCATCCAAAACAGCTACTGCCAAAAAGATACTTTCGCTTCTGCGATAGCTAACTTACTGCGACATTGGAAGGCATCGACTGGCCTGCCCGGTTTATTGCGACAACTTGCCACTGGGTGCTTATGTTTTGGGGCTGGGCTTCGATAACGATTGATTTTTCAACGCTGGTTGCGACTATTTCCCATTTTGTCTGGCCGCGAGCCTGACGGTCTACGCGGTAGCAAAGCGGTTTTGAGCCGTTCACCGGCGAATCCCAGCAAAGTTCAACCCCTCCGTCCGGGCAATGTCTTGCGACAAGACCAAGCGGCTGGCCGGGCAGGTCTGGCTTTGTCTTTGGCCTCCTTGCGGCCCAGCCGATAAGCTTTAACTTTTCATCCTCGAAATCGACCGTGTTCTCCGCATAGCGGATATTTTTCTTTGTAGCCGCCGCAAGTGCCTCCATTGCCGCAAGCTTTGCCTCGGTCGCCGCCTCGGCGGCCGCCCTTGCCGTATTTACCGCCGCCTGGGCCGTGTTGAGCGCCTCCAAAAGCTGATCCATATCCGCCGGCGCAACCGGCGGCGCAGGGAAAATCTCGCTGGAACTCTCCAGCCCTGCCTTTACCTTCTGAGAGAGCACATAAACATCCGACTCGGTTCGCGGAAAGTTAGCCATGGCGGTACCCTTGGATTTACAATTTACAAATTACTATTTACTATTGATTATTGGTTGTACGAGCTTTATTTCGACCGTTAGCAGGCCTTACTTTCATAAAATCAGCTTTGCACCTGCCTATAACAGACTTTTAACGCCATTCGGAAGCCCAACGCCCGATAATTGCAGACCTGCATTAAAAAACTTCAAACCTGCATCGCTAGATTAAACGCCAGCATCAATTTATATCAGGCTTTCATAACCACATTGCACGCCAGCATTGCCAAGATGATAACTTGCATCGCGGCATTGCAGATTAGACACATTATAGCTTTGCTCTTAAACCTATGGCATTAAGCTTGAATTTAGCGGATATTTTCTTTGTAGCCGCAGGGAAGATCAAAACTTCACACGTTATTTCAGAGAGCACAGAATTCGCGACACCGGATTTAAATAATGTAAATATAAAGACTTAAGATGTTTAAACGCTGATTTCGCGGATTACGATTTTTTAAGAAATTTTAGCCAAAAAGGATTCAGAGGGACGGGGAGGGATAACAGGTTTCGATCAAATTATATTTTTACAAGCCATATATTTCTCAATCAATATTGGTCTTTACTGCCAAAACACGGCATTTACATTTTTTTCAAATATCTAATATTGCTTGTCCGGATTAAGTTGTAATGTTATATTAAACGAGGTTTCTTCAATTTGATGGCTGTTTGCTGAATGATATAAATTTCCATGAATGTAGTTTTTAATAAATCTTTAACAAATGTAATCAGTTCAACCCCTTGGCGGAAGCGGCTTTACAATAATGCAAAAGAATTCTGGAAGGATTCGGAAGAGTTGCATCATTGGTATATTGTTTGGCGCACTTTGGCCGGACAGTACAAGGATTTCAAACCCGATGCTGTGCTATATGTTGGAAAATCACCAACTGCCTATCTCAAAAGAGTGAACGATTTTGAAATTCCGGAAGAACTCGCATCTTTGTGGCACAAATTCCTGTGGAATCAGGCTGTAGTTCCGATGTTAATAATACAATCTACAACCAAAATCAGAATATACACGGCATATATGCCGCCTCAAAAGAATGATCAAGAAAGCAGATTAGAATCCATCTTAGAGTATGCCGCAGATGCATTGAGTCTTGATCAGTTGTGGACAGCAATCGAAGCTGGAACAATTTACAAAGAAAAACCAGAATTATTTAATCGCTCCAAATCAGTGGATCGTCATCTATTAGAAAATTTGAATGCCGCAGCTATCAAAATTGCCGAAACTCAGATAGGTGGCCTAAGTAAAAAAGAAAATGTGGAATTTGCTCATAAATTTCTCACCCGACTATTGTTTGTATCCTACTTAATCGAACGAGGAATGATCAAAGGTAAGCATTTTTCTAGCGGACATCTAAAGAATCTCAGACCTGATAATAAAAAAGAAAATGGTTACTTTTTGAGACATCTTTTCGCTGATCTTAAAACATTTTCGAAAAAGAAAGACGCTCTGTGTCGCCTGTTTTATCGGGTAAAACAACGATTTAACGGAAGTTTGTTTCCAGACTCTATCGCCACCGAAAAAGATAAATATACAGAAACTTTCATTGATATAGTAGATAAATTTTTACATGGGCATAGCTTAAAGAATGGTCAGTATGTGCTTGAATTCTGGGCATATGATTTCGGTGTAATACCAATTGAGACAATTAGCGCGGTATATGAAAGCTTTTTAGGTAAACAAGGGGAAGTCGACCAATCGCAAGGGAGGATAGATCCGAAGCGAATGACTGGCGCTTATTATACCCCTTTACATCTTGCGGAACTGACCGTCGATGTTGCACTTGAAAGAAACAAGAAACCCATTCAGGATTTAACGGTACTTGATCCGGCTTGTGGTAGCGGGGTATTTTTAGTTTGTTTTTTTGGAAGAATGGCGGAAAGTCTTCGAAGAAAAGAAGGTTATACAGGACAGAAAAAAAATATTAATTGGGCTCGGAAACTCGCGCCACTTCTATCTCAATTGTATGGAATCGATATCAGTCCAACTGCCTGCCACATAACTTGTTTTAGCTTGTATTTGGCCTTACTTGATCAATTAAGGCCCATGGATGTTGAGTACTTGCGTAAATATAACAAAAACAAAAAAGCACTTCCCCCTTTATTAGCCAGTAGTTCATCAGATAGTCTCAAGACGGTTTATGAAAACAATCTTTTTAACGGTAAGCTGTCATTAAAAAAGAAGCTATTTGATATTGTAATTGGAAATCCTCCGTGGGTAAGCGGTTCGAATCAAAAAGATGATTTTTTTCTTGATTGGCGAAAACAGAATCCAAATATATTGGGGCCGAATAAACAAATTGCACACGGTTTCATGTGGAAATCTTTAGACTATCTTTGTGATTCGGGAACAGCCTGCCTTTTGCTATCTGCATCAGTTTTGTTTAATGGAGGAACAAACGAATTTCAGCGCAAATGGCTAAAATCCGTAACGGTTGATAGGGTCGTAAATTATTCCGACTTACGGTTCGTTTTATTTGAACACGCAATTCATCCCTGTGTGGCAATTTGTTTTCGGCCTGCAACTTCAGAAACAGCAAATCTGATAAAGTACGAATCTCCTAAAACAGATATTCGCAGTCAACAGGGTGGCCCAGTATATATTCGTGAAGAGGATATAAGCTTATTAAAAGTGAGTGACATAATCAATGCTGCTGCTGAAGGTAGAGCGCCCGCGATTTGGAAATCGCATTGCTGGGGAACATTGCGAGATAATAGGCTGATAAACAAATTAAATAATTTACCAAAACTAGGGGCTTTGATTGAAGATAGAGAACTCTGGGACAAAAGCACCGGAATTATGGTGGGCAACCATAGTAAAAAAGGGTGGTGGGATTCCGATTGGCTATATTTAAGAAGTCGTCAGGAATTCTCATTGGTAGTTTCTCCAAATGATTGCAAAACTGTAAGCGAGGCTGGTTTTCCGCTTAAAGCCGAAGCTCCTCGAAAAAGAAACCTGTTCATAGGGCCAAAAGTTCTTGTGACAGAGGGCGCATTGGACATGAAAGTTGCTTTTTGTGACTTTCCTGTGATATTTAAGAAATCCATATATTTAATAACCAGCCCAGATGCTGAAATGCTTAAATTTCTTAGTGTTGTCATACGATCAGACCTTATGCAATTTTATTTATTTCACACTTCTGGAAGTTGGGGGATCGAACGTGAAAAGGTGCGTTTTGAAGAGCTTTTGTCATTGCCATTTATTTTTCCCGAGAATTCTACGAATCCAAAGATGGCTAAACAAATAGTTGCGGAAATATCACGGAATGTTTCACAATTTGCAAATAATCTCAAGAACGAACAATGGCTTGGCGCAGAACAGAAGAGAAAAACCGAAATTGATAAAATCCGCAAAGAGCTTGAGCCAATGGTGCTTGCGTATTATGGCATAGATAAATACGAAACCATGCTGATCGAAGACACTATTGACTTAGCAACCAAAAGTTTTCATCCCAAACAAACTACTGATAATATTCCAACCATCGCCAACGTTAGCACGGAATATGCGCAAACTTACACCCGAACACTATGCGGGATGTTAAACCATTTCGGAACTGGAAGCAATTTTAAGATCAACGGAAAAATTGTAAAAGGACAACCCTATTCTGTTGTTTGTATTTCTTTAGCTAAATATGTGCAACTAGATATACCTGTTGTAAACGCAAATCATCAACTTGCATTGCTTTTTCAAAAGATGGAATTATTGTTAAAATCTAAAGGCGAAGATTTGTTTTTTGTCAAAATCTAAAAATTGTCGATGGCAGCGATCTTTACATTTTAAAACCAATGCAAATGCGTTTCTGGTCACGCACAGCGGCATTGAATGATGCTGACGAAATTGCAGGTGCTATATTAAATTATCGGGGGGCATGAGCGAGTTGTGGCAGTAGAGGGGAATCTAGATTTGTTTTCGGCTCAGTTTCCTGCTTCCTTGGTTCCAAGAGTGATGCAGCTAGTTTTAGATTCCTGGGCAGAATTTAAAACTTCTCAAACGGAAGAAACACAAATAACACTGGAGTTTTTCGTATTATTAAACCAGAATCAAGAATTTTCACGATTGCCGTTCCTCATTGATCCAGAAATAATTCTTCCAACTGGTATCGGAACTGAACAAATTGGACGACTTGATCTTCGCTTCACTCATGGACAGCTTAGAAAAGTATATTTCTCCATCGAATGCAAACGTCTGCGGGTTACCTTCCCGTCTGGCAAATTCGAAAGTTTGGCAGGTGAATATGTAGCCGAAGGGATGTGCCGCTATTTTAATGGTCAATATGCACGCGGTCTAGATAAAGGTGGTATGCTGGCTTACGTAATGGACGGTGATATAGCTAATGCCATTGAAAACATTAGAACAGCTGTTGAAAGTCGCAGGACGCACTTAAACATGGATACTAACAGTACAATTTGTGCTTGTTCTGTTTTGTCTCATGATTATATTAAGGAAACCTCCCATAATTACGGGCCTAAAGATCGATTCAAAATTTTTCATATCTTCCTTCCCATGCCGTCATAAATGCACATTGATTTTAATTCTTTTATTATAAATCTGTGGGCTTCGGCAACAGCCCAATCGATTTGTTCATCCATAATTAAAAAATTCTTGCAATAATTAAAGCTGTGTTTATTATTGTTGATGGCCGGGAGTAATCGGCCATTTAAAAATTAAGTAACACTGGGTTTTCAGACGCTTCAAGCTAAACCGGAAGTTTGGATTCGAAGAAGCGATGAATGGCTCGGTGCCTTTTGTTTGTACGTGCCTTTGCGCTATGATTTGCCTTAGAAGTCTTCTCTCCTGAACTGGCAAATCGAAAAAGCGTAATGTATGTCTGCAGAAGGCACCGTTTGCTTTGCGTTCTTCGAAGGCTCTTCCGGGCCTAGCTTGAGCGCAAGTGCGGCGGTGCCTTTTTTAATGCGCCTGCCGAATAGGAGGCAGATATATGGGCAGGCTTGTTTCAAAGATAATATTGGCTCTTGCGATATGTGCTCTTATCGCTGCGGGTTTTAGATATTATAAGCACAGTCGCGAGTATAAACAGCCGATCGTCGTCTACGATCTGACATGGCCGGACAAAGGAGGAAATAATCAAACTCTTAACAGGTGGCGATACTTTATTGATTCTAAGAGCCATTTGCCCCGTAAGATCGAGAAATACTCGAAGACAAATGCCGATACCGACTATATCCTCAAAGAAACGTTAATAATCACCTACCCCACCGACGAAGAAATGTCCAAACTTTTTAAAGGCCTAAGCAGCAAGTAGACCAATGTATAAATCTGTGCAAATCAGTGGCTAAAAATCTCTGCCTATAAAATCAGCGTTTAAATAGGGTTCAGGGTTTAGCGTTCAGGTAAGCCAGCTTCGTGCTTGGGATTTATACTAAGCAGTCAGTAGATTATGCCGCACACGAAAGTGTTGCTGGTTGCTTGTTGCTCGTTGCTGGTTAACCAAAAACCATCAACCAGAAACGCACACTTTGTAGCCCAAACATCGTACCACTTAGTAATACGACTTTGGCTTGTTCTTGCTCTCTTTATTAATCTGTGCAAATCCGTGCAAATCAGTGGTTAAAAATCTATGCCTATAAGTCAGCAACTTTCGACAGGGCCAAAAGAGAGCTTAAGATATTTAGGAAATTTTGAGATTTTAATAATAAAAGAGCTTGCATTGATTTTATTAAGGAATTATATATGTGCTTGCCTTGAAAACTGTTCAAAGCTGAAGTTCGTTTCAATTCTGTTTTGATACCCCGCACAGTTTTCAACTTGCTCTTGTAGTAAGTTGTTGTAGTACCGTTTTATATTTACTTGTGATTCAACTTGGTTTTGTTTTGAAAGGGTATTGCTGTGTTGGGTACTGATCTTTGCTCATCAGGTTAGAGGTTCTTCATTTAACATGGGTGGTTTTAGGTTCTAATTTAACCGAACTAATGCAATGCTTGGTCTCAAGTGATCGGCGCAATGCATTGGAGTGGTTGTTATTTAGCTTACTTAGGATTATATACAGGAGATTCATTATGTATTCAAAGCTGTTGGTGCTTATCGTTCTTATTTCATATGGTGTTTGCTTTGCAACTGATTCAGATAATGACGGAATGCCCAATGATTGGGAGGTTACCTATAGTCTAGACCCTAACAATGCGGCAGATGCAGATACGGATTTAGACAGCGATAATTATAATAATGTCAGTGAGTATTTACATGGAACAGAGCCGAACAACGTTGCAAGCGTACCTACTGCGAACATCACGATCTTAATTCCCAGTCAATTAAATAAAATACAGAGGGGTATAAATGCCAGTATTAACGGCGATATGATTGTTGTTTCGCAAGGCATATATTACGAGAAAATTAACTATAATGGCAAGAAAATCTTATTAAAGAGTACAGATCCAAATGACCCGAATATCGTGGCTCATACCATTATTGATGCAAACAACACTGCTTCGCCGAATTACGTTGTGACATTTAACACCGCAGAAGATGGTAATTCCGTACTGGATGGTTTTGTCATTCAGCGAGGATATCAGGGTATTTATTGCGGTCTTAATGCCGCTATTCGGCCTCAAATTAAAAATTGTATTATACGAAATAATGGGAATTACGGTGTAAATTATAATACCGCTTCCCCTCAACTGTATCGTTGTCAAATCCTCAAAAATAAGAGTTGGGGAATTTATACGAGTTCTTCCGGTTCTGCCACGATAAAAAACTGTGTTATTGCGAAGAACACTGGGTATGGAATATATACCAATAATAATTATCAAATAACTGTGCTGAATTGCACGATTTATGGAAATTCTCAATGTGGAATTGGGTCTACTCATGCGACGATTAAAAATTGCATTTTATGGAACAATGTTGATGACCTTGCAAATTGTACTGCCACTTTTTCCTGTATCAAGAACATGGATGAGGGGACAGGGAATCTTCATAGTGAGCCATTATTTGTAAATGCAGATGCAAATGATTTCCATTTGCAATATGCCTCTCAGTGTGTAGATGCAGGCGATCCGAATTCTGCACATGATCTTGAACCCAACGGAGGCGGAATTGCAATTGACATTGGCGCATACGGAAACACAACAGATGCTCCTAATTGTTATGATGGTGATAATGATGGTTTAGCGGATGAATGGGAAATAGAGCACTTCGGCGATAACACAGTCGACCCAAATGATGACGCAGATGGCGACGGCTTGCGAAATAAGGATGAATATCATATTGCCTGGGACCCGAATGAAAGCAATGCAGCGACAATTAAGGGGTTCGTAACTAATCATCAACTTGGATTTAAATATCCATCAATTCAAAAATCGATAGACTTCGCGAATAATGGACAGACCCTTATTGCTGAGCCGAATCATTTTTATGAGCAAATTAATTTTAATGGCAAACCAATAACTTTAAGAAGTATTGACCCAAACGACTCGAACTCTGTTTCACAGACAATCATTGACGGAAATAGTGCGGCTTACAGCGTGTATTTTAACACTAAAGAGGGTAGCGGTTCGGTAATCGAGGGTTTGACAATCAGAAAAGGCAGTACAGCTGTGCTTTATTGCGTGGATTCGTCGCCGACAATTCGAAAAAGCGTGATGAAGGAAGGCTATCGTGGGGCGTATATCAAATGCAGCAGTTCAAGTTCGCTCCTGTCTGCGACGCCGTATTTTGAAAACTGTGTATTCTCCAACAATACTAATTATGGTGTATTTGCAAGCAGCTATTCAGCACCATATCTTTACGGATGCAAGTTCCTTGCCAATGTTCAATCTGGGGCGTATTGCGGTTCTAATAAACCGATGATAATTCGAAACTGCGTTGCCAAAGGGAATGGAAGGGCCAACTATAATGATGGTGGAATTTATGTCGGCAGTGCAGGTCATGTATCAGTTATAAATTGTACCGTTGTTAATAATTTAAAATGTGGTATTGTGGCATCTAACTCATCGGTTGATCTCAAAATAAAAAACAGCATAATTTGGCATACCAATACATGCGATGACTTGATAAATTGCGCGGCCACATATTCCTGTATAAAAGATAATGATGCTGGTTTGGGTAATATTCATCCCGCTATCGGTCCTAATTTTGTTGATATAAATAATGACTACCATCTACAAGAAAATTCTATCTGCATTGATGCCGGTGAGCCGTGGGCAGATTATTCTAATGAACCTTCTCCAAATGGCGGCAGGATAGATTTAGGCGCATATGGCAATACATCTGAAGCCACATCTGCAATTGATGATAATAATGATGGTATTACGGATAGCTGGCAGGCATACCACTGGTCCAATTATGATCCCAATGATCCCAATTTTGGCCCCGATGGTGACTATGATAATGATGGTTACACCAATCAAAGCGAATACCTGTATGGCTACGATCCTAATACCGTAACCACAGTACCATTTGAAATTATCTATGTTCAATCTGCACCATATGATTTCAACCCTGCAATAGGGGAAAATGTCAGCTTGCAGTACTGGGTCAATAAGACATGCAATGCGACGGTTGATATAACCAATACGGTTTCTAATGAAACAGTAAAGCAGTGGTTCCAAAATGCAGCAGTAGGTCAAAATGCTATCACATGGGATGGCAGAGATGAAGATGATTTAATAGTAGAGCCAAATATTTTTAAAATCGTTTTAAATGTCAATAGCGGCGGCTCAACTGATTCAGATGATACAAAGCGAGCACATCTGTATTATTATCACACGATAAATAATTTAGTATGTGATCCCGTTCGCATTTTGCCGCTGAACAACGAAGTTACATCAATCAATTATGGTCTTTCGATCGATGCTAATACAGTGGTGAGCATTTACGACCCCGATGGCGAATTATTCACGAGTTTCCATGTTGATAAAGAAAACGCGGATAATATCATATGGGGCGGCCAAAAAATGCCTGTGACTAACAATTACATCTTCCAAAACGGGACATATATAATCGAAGTGAGACTGGAAGGAATGCGCGAGAAAAAAGAAACCACTTTGAGCGTGCTCAGATAAAATATTAAACCTAAAGGATATAGACATGAAAAATAAATTTATTGCGATCATCGTATTTTTAGGGATTACAAGCTGCCAGGCAGCTATTACTTCACATGGTTGGCAAATCAATACAGCAAATAGTCGCATTGAATATAAAATAACTGGAACAAGCAGCTGGCCTTGTACGGAATGGTACTATCTGGGCGGTTACTTTACATACAGTAATGGTCATTGGCAAAGAGGTTATTATGACAATAACCCGAGTTGCTTATATAGATACTGTTCTGGCGGGATTGCAGGCTGCGGGTGTAATTGTTATACGCAGCCGCGTGTATACGACTTAGAAGATGCCGAAATGGCTGCTCTACTTCTTAGTGATGCGAATGCGGCTGAAATAATGGACGTATATTTCCCGGACGGCATCTACGATGCAAATACGGCCCAAAAGTTCGAGGCTCTTATTCAAGTCGCAGATGCTGCCGTAGCTGAAGCTAATGCGCCGCATGAAAATAAGATAAATACAACAGAAAAGGCCGACCCTGTTTATTTGAGCAATGGTGAGTATGCGCTTACAACAACTGATTTCATTGGTATCGGGCGAAAATTGCCTGTAGAGATCACAAGGGCTTATGGAAGCAAGCGAGAGCACAATTCCCAGTTCGGTTACGGATGGGATATGAGCTATAACATTAAATTAAGAAGGCTGATCGCTTACAACAATGAGCCTAATACAGTCGTTCTGCTGGATGGCAGCGGTTATAAACGTGAATATGTTCAGGATGTAAATGATCCGGGCAAATATGTCAGGCTTGACGATCTCGATGGCTATATAGAAGACGCGAATGGGATTTTGGCCCTTGTCAAGAAAAGCGGCATTACATATTCTTTCGATGAATCCGGCAATCTTTCACAGATAAAGGACTTAAATGGGAACACGGTTTCACTGAGCTATAATCCCAGCGGCCCTATGCCGATCTATGGCCCCTCACCATTCTTTAATTTTGAATTTCCATACAGCCGCTACGGCCTTATAGCAAAGGAGTATCAGCTTACTGCCGTAACAGATGATCTGGGAAGGCAAATCCAATTTACATATAAGTCAAATGGCCTGATAAATACAATAACTGATTTTGCAAATCGAACATGGACATATACACACGATGCAAGCACAAATGATCTGATTTCAGTTCAGGATCCAAATGGTTTGATTACTGCCTATAGTTATGATCCTTATCACAATCTGCTTACAATTACTGATCCAAATAGTCAAACCTATCTCACGAACAATTATGACCTTTACGACAGAGTAGACATGCAAGTCTATGGTGATGGCTACTTTGAATTTGATTATGATCCCAATAATTCAAAGAGTATGCTCATTAATCGTCAGAACCATGAATCGCTGGTGGTCTATAATGCCGCTGGGCAGATAGTATCGGATACCACCTATACCGATGATACCGCGGCTGAGCCTAATCAGTTCACAACTTCGTATCAGTACAACGTAAATAATCAGGTTGTCAGGACTATTTTGTCTGATGGCAATTCTATCGACTTTACCTATAACACGGCAGGTAATCTTACGGGTGCATTCAGGAAAGCTAATATCGATGACCCCAATGACGCCAATGATAGTAACGTCATTGGGATTACATATACATATGATACCAATTTCCCAAATAAAATCCGGACAATGCGTGATCCGGAAGGAGAAGTAACAACTTACAGCTATGACAGCAAAGGCAATCTTGTTAGGATCACTTATCCGCAGGTTCCAACTGCTAGCGGCCTGGAAACTCCAATAATTGAATTTACATATAACACTTATGGCCAGGTTGATACGGCTACCTCGGCAGATGGCATAGTCACCAAGTATGTTTACGGCACTTCCGGCAATGGTTATGGCAAGCTTTGGAAAGTTATTACTGATTACGGCACCGGAGGTGGTTACCTTAATCTCACGACGGAATACGGATATGACTCCGTCGGGAATGTTACAAGTATTACAGATCCAAATGGCAATACAACTCAGACCACCTATAACGTAAGTGATCTGCCGACCCAGATCACATCGCCTTCGCCGTTTAGTTATGTTACGACGCTGGCGTATAATAAGAATAAAAAGCTCGCTGCTGCTGCAAGTACAGTCGAGTCATCTTCGCAGGTTACGAAATATTCGTATGACAAGCTTGATAATCTTACAACAATTACCGATCCTCTCAATCATACGACCAGATATGGCTACACTAAGAATGAAGAGCCTAACATTGTAACTGATGCCGAAAGCCACAGCACAAAATCACAGTATGATGAGCGTGGCCTTGTTTCGGTCGTAACCGATGCCAACGGCAGCCAGACGAAATACAGGTACAATGTAAACGGTAATTTATCTGAGCTTGAAGATGCCCACGGCAATATAACCAGCTACTATTACGATGCTTTCGGGCGGCTTAGCTGTGTAACGTATCCTGATGATACCAACGAGACGTTCACTTATGATAAGAATTCGAATGTCATCACTGCCAAAAAGCAAGGCGGCGATGTTTTCACGTTTACCTATGACGCCCTCAATCGCACTCTGTCCAAGACCGTAAACAACGAGCCAAATACGACATACCTATACGACAGGGCAGGTAAACTGCTTGAGGTTGATGATGCGGGCGAAATCACAACATATACTTATGACCATATAGGCAGAGTTATTGCTGTTCTAAATCCTGAAAATGCCAACGTCTCATATGGCTATGATGAACTGGGCAGGCGTACCAAGTTGGTTTATCCTGATGGCAGTTTCATTCAATACAAATACGATACGCTCTCAAGGCTTACCGATATCCTCGATGATGCAAACAATGTGATTGCCCACTACGGCTATGATGCCCTTTCCCGGCGAACTTCACTTGCCATTGCCAATGACGTAAATACAACGTATTCCTATGACCTGGCAAACAGACTTACATATATCAACAACAGCGTTGCAGACGTAAATGATCCTAATCGCAACTGGCAAAGGCGTTTCGATTACACCCATGATAACGTAGGCAACCGCCTTACTATGACAGTCAATCTGTCGGATTTGTATAATTTTGATTATGATGTCATTTACCAGCTTATTGCGGTTGATTACCCCGCTGGCGGACTGACGGATACCGCTTATAACTATGATGCTCTAGGCAATCGTATAAGCGTTATCGATTCAGCGACAACCAATTACAACCAAAATACTGCCGGTCTAAACCAGTATGGCTCGGTCGGCAGTGCCACTTACAGCTATGACAATAACGGCAACCTGATCAATGATGGCTCGCAAAAGTATTATTACGATGCCGAAAACCATCTCACTGATGTTAATACTGTTGCGGATGTCAGGATTGCCCACTATACTTATGACTACAAGGGCAGAAGGGTTTCGAAAACTGACCATACCCAAAACCCTGCACGCTCTACGCTGTTCGCCTATGATGGTGACCAGATAATTGCCGAGTACGATAATACCGCCGCGCTCTCTAAAAAGTATATATATGGTCCCGGCATCGATGAACCTGTGTGCATGATTGATGTGGCGGACAACAACGTTGTTTATTATTACCATTTTGATGGGCTTGGCTCTGTTGTTGCTCTGAGCAATGAAGGTGGTGAACTTGTTGAAAGCTATAGCTACGATGTATTCGGCCAGCCAAATACAATCAGCACAATCGGTAATTGCTTCATGTTTACCGGTCGTGAATACGACAGTGAAACCGGCCTCTACCATTACCGCGCCCGAGCATACAAGCCGAGCATGGGTAGATTCCTTCAAACGGACCCTATTGGATACAGCGATTCCATTAATATGTATTCCTATTGCGGGAATAATCCTGTTAGCTGGGCTGATCCATATGGATTGTGTAAGGGCGATAAATACCAGGATTGGTGGGCTAGTTATATAGGTGCTATTGGCAATCTTGCTGGATGGCTCAATACGGGTATTCATGTCGGGCTTGATGTTGCAGGGGTTTTCGATCCCACGGGTATAGCGGACTTCTGGAATGCAGCAGGTTATGCTGGCGAGGGCAATTGGGCATATGCCGGGGTCTCTACTGCAGGATTAATACCATATGTTGGTGATGCAGCAAAAGGTGTAAAATATGGGACAAAAGCGGTTAAAGCTGCAAAAAAATCATCGAAGGCAATAAGAAAAGAGTGGGAACATGAAATGCAGCAGCCATGGCCAAAAGATCCAAAAACTGGTGGAAATCAAGATGTTTCACACATAAACGCTAAAGCCGATGGAGGTACTGATGATTTAAGTAATATTGAACCAAAGCCGCATAGCCAGCATATGGAAGACCATATCAACAACGGAGATTTTCAGAGGTGGGGAGCAAGAAGCCGTGGAGTCGGACAATAATGACAAATATAAATTTACATAAGCTAACACCTGCAGAACATATAAAAGGCGAAGATGCTGAGGAAACTGTTCTGTTGAACCAAATGCTAAATAATGCAAAGGAATATTTGGAAAAATATAAATGGTGCCCACCAATTGATAAGATTTTTTTGGGGTTTGGCATAGGCGGTGTTGTCGCTGTTTTTCTATTCCATTTTAATGAACAAATAGAAGGGAAGGATGATTGGCTTTGGGTTATCGAAGGCGATTTGCCGTCTGCATATATTGTTCTTGATCAAGCGAGCAATCCAGCATCGGCTTTAGAGGTATATTGCGGTATTATGGAGGACTGGGCAAAAGCTGTTACCGAAGCTAGGCCCATAAACAATCTCTTCCCAGTAAAGGTCGAGCCATCTGTAAAAAATGCAGAAGGCCTTCTGAAAAGAATTAAATTCATAAGGGAACGGTTGCTTCCGAAATGGCGAGCATCTTGGGTAACATCAGTGCATGATGTCCAATAAATAATTGCCGAGTACGATAGTACCGGCACGCTCTCTAAAAAATACATATAAGGCCCCGGCATAGATGAACCTGTCTGCATGATCGATGTGGCGGATAACAACACTATTTTTTATTACCATTTTGACGGCCTTGGTAGTGTTGTCGCTTTGTCTGATGCAACTGCCAATGTTGTCGAAGAATACAGCTACGATGTTTTTGGTGAGCCTAATACGACCAGCACCATTGGCAACAGTTTATGTTCACCGGCCGCGAATACGATTCCGAAACTGGCTTGTACCATTACCGTGCAAGAGCATACAAACCCAGCATTGGCCGATTCCTGCAAACAGACCCGATTGGTTATGCAGATTCCATCAATATGTATTCCTATTGCGGCAATAATCCGCTCAATTGGACTGACCCATTTGGGCTGTGTAAGGATGACGACGGCTTTTGGAAAAAGTTGTGGGACGGCAAGTATTTTGGAACCGGCTATGGTGAAGATTCGCTTGATCACTATATGGAAAACATAGTTTCCGGTAATGGCAACTGGTACGACTATGTAGGTGGATTTTTTGCTGCTCTATGGACACCTGAAACTTGGAAAGCTACTACAGTAACAGCTGGTACTGCAGTGCTGCCATTTCCTAAGGGAGCTCAACTTATAAATAAGGGAGGAGCAACTCCAGTTAAGATTGGGCAAGCAGGTGAGGAGGCAGTTGGAATATCGGGAGCCAAAACAGCTATTAAAATAAACGGTCGGACACGAGTTCCTGACCAAGTTACAAGTGAAGCTGTTCGCGAGGTAAAAAATGTAAATAAGCTTAGCTATACTAAGCAGTTGCATGACTATGTTGACTATGCACAATCAACCGGTAAACAGCTTGAGCTACATACCCGTTCATCAACAAAGTTATCAGGACCGTTAAACGAAGCAATTGGTAATGGTTTAATTGTACATAAGTTTATTCCTGGAATGTAAAAATGAAAAAAAGTAAATACAATTTACCAATGACAGCTGCGGAAATTCATGCATTGCTCGACAAGGACACGGAGTATTGTGCAAGAACGAAAGCCAGAGAAGCAAAGATGGTAGCCGTAGTTTCAGAGCGTAAAAAGGATGAACTGCCTATTATTGTTGAGTTACGAAAAAGTGGCATTGAAGTCGAATCAGTTTACGATTTAGTTAACAGTAAAAAGTCATATCCGGATGCAATCCCTGTATTACTCAGACATCTTCGTATGAAACATGACCCATCAATAAAGGAAGGAATTGTGCGTGCCCTCATTGATCCTGCATCGGTCATTGGCTTTGATATAATTTATGACGAGTTTTGCAATACGCCGGCAGTATCGGAGAAGCAAGACTTCATTGGGCATCAGATGAAATGGTTGCTTGGTGCAGCATTAGCCGAGGCAACGCGTATCGAAACATTACCTAAAGTTTTAGATTTATTGCGAGATAAAAGCCAAGGTGAGGGACGAGAACGACTTATTTATGTAGTTAAAATATTGCCCAAAAAGAAGCGGCAAGTGTTACTCCATGAATTAAGCGAAGATCCCGATCTTGAGAAAATAATCAAAAAAGCCAAATTGAATTTAAAAGAATAAGTAAGTTACTCGGGGCTTTTTTATGTTACTTTGTACGATACGCTCTCAAGGCTTACCGATATGCTCGATGATGCAAACATTGTAATTGCCCACTACGGCTATTCGCTGATTAATGGTTCATGATGCAGCTACTAAGGGACGAGAGGTGCATAGAGAATTCGCGGAAAAAGTACGACAGAAACCTGGTTGGCAATCGGAGCCAACCATAAAGGGCCCGAACGGAGAGAGATTGAAACCAGATGTTGACCCCAAAGGCGACCAGTTGAGCTAAAGCCCAACACGCCATCGGGGCGTGCACAAGGCGCAAAACAAATACAGAAATATAAGAATGCAACGGGTACTAATGGATGTATAATTTATTATGCTCCATGATGTGGATAGAAGTTATATGTTAAACCGATTAATTGATAAATATGTGACGCCCGTCATGTCGGCACAAGGGTTTCGCAAAACGCAACTTGTTTGGAATCGTGACAAGTTGGACTTTGTACATATGCTTGATATACAAAAAAGTCGATGGAATGACAAAACAAATACGCAATTTACAATAAATATCGGGGTTTGTCTTAGACGAGTGTGGCAAATTTATTGGGACCAGTTGCCTCCAAGAGTTGTCCGAGAATGTGATTGCTTTCCATGTATAAGGGTCGGGTATTTAATAGCTAATAGTTCCACCCCAAAGGACATTTGGTGGTCTCTAACATCACCAGCTGATATTGATTTAATTGGTGCTGAGTTACAGAATATTTTGTCTAATAAATGTATACCCTTTTTAAACAAACTTAATTCGATCCATGTAATTAAAGCTTTAGCAGAAGATCCCGCATTTAGAAAATTTCCAGCTGATATGTTATATTATGCAATTCTCAAACATTTAGCTGGAGAGCGAGTTGAAGCTGTTAAGCTTTTGAAAACGATGTTGTAAATAACAAACTTAAGAGTTGGCATGTCCACATATCTGGTGTTTGGGAACGATTAGAGTATCAGGCTTGAAGTGCTCTAGGCAATCGTATAAGTGTTATCGATTCAGCGACAACCAATTACAACCAAAATACTGCCGGTCTAAACCAGTATGGCTCGGTCGGCAGTGCCGCTTACAGCTATGACAACAATGGCAACCTGATCAATGATGGCTCGCAGAAGTATTATTACGATGCCGAAAACCATCTTACCGATGTGAATACTGTTGCGGATGTCAGGATTGCCCATTATACTTACGATTATCTGGGCAGGCGTATTTCCAAAACGGACTATACGCTCAGCCCTCAGTGCTGTACCCTGTTTGCTTACGATGGTGATCAGATAATCGCCGAGTACGATAGTGCAGGCACGCTCTCTAAAAAGTATATATATGGTCCGGGCATCGATGAGCCGGTTTGCATGATCGACGTGGCTGATAATAGCACTATTTATTATTACCATTTTGATGGGCTTGGTAGCGTTGTTGCTTTGTCTGATGCAACTGCCAATGTGGTCGAAGAATACAGCTACGATGTTTTTGGTGAGCCAAACACAACGAGCACCATCGGCAACAGGTTTATGTTTACCGGTCGTGAATACGACAGTGAAACCGGCCTCTATCATTACCGTGCAAGAGCATACAAACCCAGCATAGGCCGATTCCTGCAAACAGACCCGATTGGATACAGCGATTCCATTAACATGTATTCTTATTGCGGGAATAATCCGATTGGATTTGTTGATCCATTTGGATTATCAGTTGGTGCACCTGGAACAGCAGAAAGTTTTATTCCCATATGGGGATCCGGACGTACAGCTTTAAATGACTATCAAGAAGGGCATTATGTTTGGGGAACAATCAACGGTGTATCTGCAATTTCAGATGTGTTTTTAGTAAAGACGGTTGGGACGATGGCAGCCAAAGGTGCTTGGAAGTTAGGTTCCGCTTCGTGGAGTGCAACTCGAGCTTGGTTAGCAAAGCGAGGCTATGCTGAGGCAGGGCAGCACGTTCATCATGGTATTGTACCCCAGCGAATATATAAAGGAACACGACTTGAAAAAATCTTTAATCAGCCATGGAATTTAAAACCGCTTGATCCACCACCTGGTTTGACAATGGAAAAGTGGCATCGGAGGATTGATGGAAGGGAGCGAGGGCTTAATATGTTTGGTCGCTGGTGGCATGGCACACCTGATTGGTTTAAATATACGCAAATATCCGGTGCAGACAGAGCTGTAAATTTGCTACGGGCCGGAGAGAAAAATGAATGCAAGTGAACTTAAATTTCCAGTTATCGCCATAACATCACAAAGTTCAGTTGAGGCTGATAAAAATGTAAATAACTTAACAACAACAACTTCTCTCGCCCTGCGTAAGGGCTTTTTTAAAGGATTAAAAATCATAGATTCACAAGGAAAAGAATTTATTGTAACTGATGTAAAAAAAATTCGGCGATTAAGTAAGTTATGGCAAATTTTGTGGCTTTTTAATCCTCTGATTCAAGTAAGTATTGATTTGAAAGAAACCGGCAGGACGTATAACGTGGAGGAAGTTCGTAGGTTAGTCTTATTTGATTTTGAGGACTGGGATGGCTGGCAATCGCGAGATGATTTTGATCAGCTAAAATCAGCTGTTGAAAATGCGAAGAGTGTTAATGAAATAATCAGCCTTATTGCTTATTAATCAAGTGCTGGGCAGGCGGGTCGAATAAACTTTTTTCAACGGACGTATTGGCACGACCATAAAATTCTGTTATGACGGCCAGCAGATAATCGCCGAGTACGATAGTACCGGCACGCTCTCTAAAAAGTATATATATATGGTCCCGGCATCGATGAGCCTGTTTGTATGATCGACGTGGCAGATAATAATGCTGTATATTATTACCACTTTGATGGACTTGGCAGCGTTGTCGCTTTGTCTGGCAACTGCCAATGTGGTTGAAGAGTATAGTTTATGTTGCACTACTTTTAAAAGTGCAAATCAGGCTGCCCATCGTGTCCAACAGGATATCAGCACCAGATCATATTTTGATTTTGATGGGCAGGTTAACAAGATGAGTTCGCAGAATTTCAAAGAATCGGTCATTGTCAGGCCAAAGGATTAGGCCGTCGTCAGGGTAAGGTCTTCTTAGCAGATCCATAAACCGACCTGTCGATATTTCTGTGATCGCATCAGCTTCGATGCCAAGTCCCAGCTTCTCAACATAATGCGCGTTGATGATCTGCTCATACTGGCCTTGGATAGGCAACAGCAGCATCTTTTTGCGTAAATGCAGGCATTCGCTGATCAATGAAAAACCCGCCGATGCTATCACGCCTCTGCATGATGCAAGGTCGGCCAAAAAGCCCTCCGTTGAGCGCTTTTTAAAATAGCAGTTTCCATGCTCTGTTGCCTTGTTATATCCGTAGATGTGAAATTTCTGCGGCGAAAATTTATTGAGCGTCTCGATCAATTCCGCTTCACCTGCTGCCGTAGTGCTGTAGAGCACGATATGTTCGCCATTTGTCGCTGCAAGATCATAAACCAGCGGTCTGATGATCGGGGGTGTTACCACGGTGCGGTTCCCTTTAACCGGAACGTTAAAAAAGTTGATCACGAAATATTTTGCCGCCCCGAAGTAGTAAGCCCTTGCCACAGACCATGCGTTCAAATGCGGCACAAAGTCTTTAAGCCTGTGCTCCAGCCGGCAATGCGTAAGCAGGTGTTCGTTGTCTATACTCACAAATGGGACTTTGTGCTTCCATGCCCACCATGCCGTGAAAGGTTCAAAATCCGTAATCACAAGTTCCGGCGCAAAAGGCCCGACATGTTTTTTGAAAAGTTCGCTGTTCGTTCTTACGCACTGGCCCAGGTTGGCGGCGTTGTTATATATAGTTGTAAACGCATTGACTTGGCCGTGACGATAGTAAAACCGCATTCCGAACACATCGCGAACGCATCCCGGAAAATACTGCTCCAGATATTCAAGCGATTTGTGCGATGCCGCGAACATCACGTCATGGCCGGCTTCAATAAGTCTTTGGCCGATCAGGTGCGCCCTGCTTGAGTGCCCAAACCCCTCTCCCGCTACTCCGTAAAGTATTCTGGCCATTTATCCCCGCTTGCCTAATCGTTGGTTTCCTCAGGCCCATCCCTTTGCTGCTTTGTTTCCTTGCTGTTGCGGCTGTGCTTAGCGGGCGCGATCAGGCCTTTTTGCTCCATGTATGTAAGCGTCTTTTCAAGTATCGTCCCAACAACCGGCGCAGCTACCGTTCCGCCTGTGTATCCCTTACCAAGTTTCCTGTTCGGCTTGCGAATCGACACCAGCACAACAACAGCCGGCTTTTCCGCTGGTGCTCCGCCGGCGAATGATGCCATGAACTCGCTTTCTGAAAAGCCTTTCTGACCTGTCATCGCGATATTTGCCGTGCCGGTTTTGCCGAATACTTTCCATTTCTCAAGTCTTGCGTTCTTGCCGGTTCCGTGGTCGTCATGAACAACGGCTGTAAGAGCATCCTGCACCATCCATTTTGCAACCGAA
>Ga0154577_1072_pt1 | contig 26445 bp, 14 predicted proteins | sample RifGroF2_FD_116006 | JGI IMG/M metagenome (GOLD analysis project Ga0154577, IMG submission 116006) | Planctomycetes bacterium GWF2_42_9
GTATAACCTGGGCTCAATTACAGGTTTTAATTATTCTGGTGGTTTGGTTGGATTCCAGAATGCCTCAACCTCGAAATCAATTGAGCATTGCTATTCAGTAGGGTGGGTTTTCGTTACTGCTGGTACTGGCTATAAAGGCGGTTTAGTTGGCTCTTTCGCTGATTGTGAAATTGAACCGACTTTCTGGAATATGCAAACTGCCGGCGCGAATGATGATGTCGGAAGGATAGTAAGTTCAAGTACACTGGGTTTTATGGCCAGAGACACAGCCGGTATGAAATCATACAATCATACTTATGCTCATAACGGTTGGGATTTTTTGTATACCTGGCGAATTTGCGATGGCACAAATTATCCTAAACTCCAATGGGAACCTGTTTTGCTTGGCGATTTCACCTGTCCCGACGGCGTGGATTTTATTGATTATTCAATTCTGGCAAAACAGTGGATGCTGCAAAAATTATCTTTCGATACCGTACCTACCGGCGGCGACGGCATCGTAAACTTTTTGGACTTTGCGGCTTTTGCTGAAAACTGGCAGGGCGATTATGACCAGTTTTATGCATTCGCATCACAATGGCTCAACCGTGGAATGTTCAATGCTGATTTCGCTCCAATACCAACTGGCGATGGAATAGTTGATATAAAAGATTTGGCAATCTTCGCCGGCAATTGGTTAATAGAACTCTAAAAATTGATTCTTTGCCCGCATTTTGTCATCTTCAGCAAAGCGTTGAAGCGCAGCGGAAACTCCCGAATTTTCTGGAATTTTATTCCTTGAGATAAAATTCAGAGGGAGAAAGATCTCGTCTCTGAAATCGCAAATTTCAAATCTTAAATTCTATAATCAGAGCCATGAGCGTCGGATCGCAGCGCAGACCCTGCGCAAGGGGTAGCGACGGGTAATTAGTCGTTTAGCCGTCTCCGGCACGGAGACGATATTATCATCTCTCAAATCTTAAATTTATTTCCGTCTGCCGCCCAAACGAACCATTGTCATTCTGAACGTAGCGCAGCGAAGAGAAGAATCTCGTTTTTGTTTTTTTTCTGGACACAAAAAAGGTAATTTGTATAATAGATAGCGTATTTCAGGAGGAACCTAAATGACCAGTTGTGGGCTTTATAAGAAAAATTTTTTAACGTTACTTGTACTCTGCTTTTCAATCTCTCCAACTTTCGCCAAATACTCCGGCGGAACTGGCACATCGACAGATCCATATTTAATTGAAACACCTCAAGATATGAACGCCATTGGCGCCGATTCCAATGATTGGAACAAATGTTTTAAACTTATCGCTGACATAAATATGGCAGAGTTCACCGGCACAAAATATAAAATTATCGGAAATTCAACTACGCAATTTACTGGTGTTTTTGATGGCAATGCGCAAGTCATCAGTAATCTTGCATATATAACAACTAATTACGATAACTATATTGGCATGTTTGGACGCACATCTCAAGCGATTTTAAAAAATATTAGTATCGTGAATGCCTCATTTTCTACGAAAGGTGTTTATGCCGGAGGTCTTGTCGCTTATTCAAATGGAGGAATTATAGCAAATTGCTATGTGATCGGTTCAGTAAAGGGTGTGGATAATAACGGTGGATTATGCGGACGCAATAACAGCAAAATAATAGACTGCTTTTCGAATGGAAGTGTAACCGGAAGCGGATCGAATACAGGAGGATTTTGTGGCAGGAACGATTCCATTATAACAAATTGCTATTCATCAAATACGGTGGGGGGAGATTACTCCGTCGGAGGTTTTTGTGGAATACATTATGGCACTATTGATAAATGTTATTCAACAGGAAATGCATACGGAGGCGGAAAGTATATCGGGGGTTTTTGTGGTTCAAACTTGGGTGGCAAAATCCGAAATAGTTTTTCAAATGGAAATACTAGTAGTTCAAACACTTCTGAAGCGGTTGGTGGATTTTGCGGATATAACAATAATGGATATATTTTTAATTGCTATGCTACTGGCATTATAGCAGGTATTTATAAAACAGGCGGAGTATGCGGACACAACAAGGGGGCAACGGGTAACATAATCAACTGCTATTCGACTGGCGACGTTACTGGATATAATCCTGCCGGTGGTATTTGTGGACAAAACGAGGGCGCAATTGCTGATTGTTATACGATAAGCTATTTGACTTATAAGGGGGCGTATACAGGTGGAGCGTGCGGAAAAAATACAGGCGCAGTTATAAATTGTTATTTTATTGAAGACACAGGAACAGATAACGGGATCGGAGAATCCTTGACAGAAGCTCAAATGAAACAGCAATCAAGTTTCATGGGATTTGATTTTATAGATGATAATACAGATGGTACTTGTTCGTTTTGGATAATGAAACCTGAAAACTATCCAAAACTTTATATTTTTGACATCAATTTTGTAAGTCATCAATTCAATCGTCAAGGTGTAACTACAGACCCTTATTTGATAGGGGATTCTAATGATTTGGGAGCAATATGGCAGCAATCTGAAAGTAATTACAAATTAGCTAACAACATCAATCTTAAAGGAATAAAATGGTCTCTTGCAGTTATACCTTTCTTTTCAGGCAGTTTTGATGCAAACAATTATATTATGTCGAATCTTACAATCTCTAGTAGTTCATATTCTGGTTTATTCGGGACAATTGAATCGACTGCTATCATAAAAAACGTTGTTATTGAGGATGTAAATATAATTGGAGGCAATTATTCGAGTAGTGTTTGTGGATACAACTCTTCTGGCAAAATCATCAATTGTCGTTCCAATGGTAAAGTAAACGGACTCTCGAATGTTGGAGGCATTTGCGGATATAATTCTTCAGGTTTACTCGATGGCTGTTATTTCATAGGGGATATAGCGGGAACAAATAATACAGGCGTACTGTGTGGATATAATTCCGGAAAAATTATAAATTGTTTTTCAACCGGAAATGTATCGGGGGAAATCAATGTGGGAGGATTATGTGGATATAATTATAACAACATTAAATCATCTTATTCGATGGCAAATGTTAGCGGAATTGAAAATGCAGGCGGATTGTGCGGTAGCAATTATTTTGCCACTATCTTGAATTCTTTCTCAAGTGGTGATGTTTGGGGAAGCGGCTATTGTACAGGTGGATTTTGTGGATATGACACTAACGGTAATATATGCAAATGCTATTCAACCGGTGACGTAAACAGCAGTCATATTTATGGCGGATTTTGCGGGATGGATTCAGGCGGAACATTAAGCGACTGTTTTTGGAATAAAGAAATTTGTGATGCAAATGGTTTGGGCAATGGCACTTCAAGTTGGGTTGTCGGCAGAACAACTGCCGAGATGAAAACTCTTTCTACCTTCACAAATGCAGGTTGGGATTTTTCTTATACCGATGGCAATGAAGCTGTTTGGTATATATCGGAAAATGATTATCCGATTTTGACTTGGCAGATTTCTCCTGTAGATATTTCAACAGATGGCAAAAATAATTTTAAAGATTTCGCGTCATTGGCAAAGTATTGGATGCGTGACGATTGTGCCAAATATAACAATTATTGCGATTGGGCCGATTTAGATTTCAGCGGCAGAGTTGACATTTCCGACCTTTGGGAGTTGATGAATTACTGGCTCGAAGACGGCATCTACGAATACTAAAAAAACGTAAAATCTGCGTCATCAGCGTCTAAAAAATGTAGGGTGGGCTTCAGCCCACGCGGAGTTTAAAAAGTAAATATCTCTGTGGTCTCTGTGTTCTCTGTGGCTAAAAAAGTGCAAGTTTGAAAAACCGACTTTTAAAAATTGTTGCATGTTTTTTTAGTTTCGCGCATTTTTTTTTAAAATTGATGCAAGTTTACAGGTTTTAAATGTTCCCTCAAAAAACTCACCCTCATTATTTTTCTGGAAACAAGGTGTTTTTAAAATATGCGCAGGCGACCTCTTGGAAAAATCACGAAAAACAATAAAAAAACCGGAATTTTTCCGATTTTTCTATGAAAAAGTCTCGAAAAACTCCAAAAAGTCCCGATTTTACCCCTGTTTTTCGACCCGCTTGCGCGAATTTGAATCTTAAATTATTTTAACTTTTTGTTTCAAGTTACGTATCTTGAAATAGTACAAAAAAAAACTATTGCCATTTGATTTAAGATTCATACAATAAATCATTCTAAATTTTTGTAATTTTCGAGACTGTGGATAGTCTTATTGAACAATGGCAGGATTAAAAGGATTTTAATTGCTGCCTGATATAAATGTTTTTATTACAATAGCTTACAGGAGCACATAATGAAGTCTAACAGAGTAATGATTGACGGCAATACAGCCGCCGCTCACGTAGCTCACGCTACGAATGAGGTCATCGCCATATACCCGATCACACCAAGTTCGGTTATGGGCGAACTTTCCGACGCGAAAACAGCGGCCGGAAAACAAAACATTTGGGGCACAATCCCGAGTGTAACAGAAATGCAGTCAGAGGCTGGTGCAGCCGGCGCAGTGCATGGAGCATTGTCGGCTGGTGCATTAACCACTACATTTACCGCATCGCAGGGTTTGCTGCTGATGATTCCGAATATGTACAAAATCGCGGGCGAACTTACGCCGACGGTTTTCCACGTTACCGCACGTTCGATCGCGTGTCAGGCGTTGTCGATCTTCGGCGACCATTCAGACGTTATGGCTTGCCGTCAGACGGGTTACGCGATGTTCTGTTCGGGCAGCGTTCAGGAAGTAATGGATTTTGCTCTGATCGCTCAACAGGCTACATTGAAATCACGTATTCCATTCCTTCATTTCTTCGATGGTTTCAGAACAAGCCACGAAATTCAGAAGGTTGAAGAAATCAGCTTTGATCAGATGCGTGAAGTTATCGACGATTCATTGGTAAAAGCACACAAGCAACGCGCTTTGAGTCCTGACCGGCCGCAGATTTCCGGTACAAGCCAGAACCCGGATGTTTATTTCCAAGGCCGTGAAACAGTAAATAAATTTTACGAAGTAGTTCCGCAAATTGTCCAGGAAACAATGGATAAGTTGGCGAAAATCGTCGGCAGACAATATCACCTCTTTGATTATGTCGGCGCACCGGATGCTGAAAAGATTATCATCATTATGGGCAGCGGCGGCGAAACAGCTCACGAAACAGTAGATTATTTAGTATCTAAGGGCGAGAAAGTCGGCGTTTTGAAAGTCAGACTTTTCAGGCCGTTCAGCAACAGAGATTTTATGAAAGCCATTCCGGCATCCGTAAAGAAAATCGCTGTTCTCGATAGAACAAAAGAACCGGGCGCATTGGGCGAACCTTTATATCTGGATGTTCGCACAGGTATCGGCGAAGCAATGGCTGATAAATACGCACCATTCAAAGATTATCCATTGGTTGTCGGCGGCAGATACGGCTTAGGCTCAAAGGAATTTACACCTGCGATGATCAAAGCAGTATTTGATAACCTCGACGCTAAAGCACCAAAGAACCATTTTATGGTTGGTATCGAAGACGATGTTACAAACGCAAGTCTGCCGGTTGACGAATCATTTATCATTCCGGTTAAAGACCTTTATACTGCTATGTTCTACGGTCTGGGTTCTGATGGTACGGTCGGCGCAAATAAAAACTCGATCAAGATCATTGGCGATTTGACAGACAACTTCGCACAAGGTTATTTCGTTTACGATTCAAAGAAAGCCGGTGCGAAAACTGTATCGCATCTGCGTTTCGGCAAGAATATGATTCGCAGACCATATCTGATTCAGCAGGCTGATTTTGTTGCTTGCCATAATCCGAGCTTTATCGAAAAATACGATATGCTTTCAAACCTCAAGCAGGGCGGTATATTCCTGCTGACGAGTATGCACGATAAAGACAGCGTTTGGGATACGCTGCCAATCGAAGTTCAAACAAAACTTATCGAAAAGAAAGCAAAGTTCTATTGCATCGACGCAATGACAGTTGCACAGAAATTGGGAATGGGTTCACGCATCAACGTTATTATGCAAACCGCGTTCTTCAAGATCAGCAATATTATTCCAATCGAAAAAGCGGTCGAAGCGATCAAGAAAGCTATTTATAAGAGCTACGGCAGTAAAGGACAGAAAGTTGTCGATTTGAACAACTCCGCGGTAGACGCAGCTTTGAGCGAAATTAGCGAAGTAAAAGTTCCGGCGACAGTAACGAGCAAAACAAAGATGCCGCCGGCAGTCCCAGCAGACGCACCGAAGTTTGTTAAAGAAGTGCTGGGCGAAATCATCGCTGATAAAGGCGATAAGATTCCGGTAAGCAAAATGCCGGTTGATGGTAAATTCCCAAGCGGCACAACTCAATTTGAAAAACGCAATATCGCGGTTCAGATCCCTGTTTGGGAGCCGTCGGTTTGTATCCAATGCGGACAGTGCTCGCTGGTTTGCCCGCACGCAACGATAAGAATTAAAGCGTACGATGCGAAGTATGCTGAAAACGCACCGAAGACATTCAAGTGCGCAGACGCGAAAGGCAAAGAATTCGCCGGTATGAAATTTACGGTTCAGGTCGCACCGGAAGATTGCACCGGCTGCGGAAATTGCGTTATGACTTGCCCAGCGCAGGAAAAAGACGCAAACAAACAGCCGACAGGCAGAAAAGCAATCAATATGGCTCCGCAGGAACCGTTGAGAATTCAGGAAAGAGAAAATTATGCTCACTTCCTGTCGATTCCGAATACCGACCATTCATTGTTCAAACTCAACACGGTTAAGGGCAGTCAGCTTGTTCAGCCGTTGTTCGAGTATAGCGGCTGCTGCGCAGGCTGCGGCGAAACGCCTTATGTAAAATTGCTGACGCAACTGTTCGGCGATCGTGCATTGATCGGCAACGCGACCGGCTGCTCATCGATTTACGGCGGTAACCTGCCGACAACGCCATACACCGTCAGACCAGACGGCAGAGGCCCGGCATGGAGCAACAGCTTATTCGAAGATAACGCTGAATACGCATTAGGTATGAGACTTACAGTCGATAAGTTCAGAGAGTTCGCGATCGAACAACTCGACGCGGCCGCTGGCAAAGGCTGTGTTGATAAAGCTCTCGCACAGGAAATTAAAGACGCTGCAATCGCAAACGATTCATCGCAGATCGAGATCGAAAAACAGCGCGACAGAGTTGCAAAGCTGAAAGACATTTGCGGCAAACAAAATTGCCCGGAATGCAACCAGCTTATGACTGTCGCTGATTATCTCGTTCGCAAGAGCGTTTGGGCACCCGGCGGCGACGGCTGGGCTTATGATATCGGCTACGGCGGTCTCGACCATGTTCTGGCAAGCGGCAAGGATATTAATATTCTTGTTCTCGATACAGAAGTATATTCGAACACAGGCGGCCAGATGTCTAAATCGACCCCAAGAGGCGCGGTTGCACAATTCGCTGCTGCCGGCAAAACTATGGGCAAGAAAGATATGGGCCTGCTTGCGATGACGTACGGAAATATTTTCGTCGCTAAAGTCGCGATGGGCGCAAATATGGCACAGACCGTAAAGGCGTTCGCGGAAGCTGAAGCCTATAACGGCCCGTCATTGATCCTCGCTTACTCGCATTGTATCGCTCACGGCTACAATCTGCTCGATGGTTATGAACACCAGAAACAGGCGGTAGCGTGCGGTCATTGGCCGTTGTACAGATACAATCCTGATTTGAAGGCACAAGGCCAGAATCCGTTGCAGCTCGATTCGAAGATGCCTACGGTCAATTTCGCGGATTACGCTTACAGCGAAAACAGATACCGCGTATTGAAGAATTCGAAACCGGAAGTTGCGGCAAAACTGATGGATCTTGCGACTAAAGATGTCGCTGAAAAGATGAATCTTATTCAGCAGCTCGCAAATCTCCAGTGCGGCAACTGCCAGAAACCAGAGACTAAATAAGTATCGTGTCATTCCCGATTTGTTGGGAATCCATAAAAACCAAAACCCGGTAACTTTCGTTGCCGGGTTTTTTCTATTTGTAAGGTTAATTTATCAATTCATCTTTTTGTTTTGCTATTTTGTATTCCTGCATTGTTGCTTTTATCGCAAAAGGAATACATGAAATAAGCAAGCTATAAAGCATATATATTGGTATTTTCGATTGTAGGTTTACAAAAGTCGAATATAACAAAGCAATTATGGTGCAAATCAACATTGTAGAAATGTATGCTAAATAAACCTTAGTTGCCGGCCTGCAATCTGCAGGCAGTGTTCTTGATGGCTGAGGATAAAATTTTTTTCGAAAGGCGTGATATGATAATGGAAATATTCCCATAAGTAATGTACCTATTGGGCTGAAATATGTAAACAGGCCAATCAGTGCGATACCTAAAATTACAATAGATTCGCAGATAATAAATTTTCGCACGCAAGTCATAATCTCCCTTTGAACATTTCAGATTTTGATTGGTTCCCAATATACGGACAAGTTTTTTCACAATCTTCATAATGTTATATAATTAGGTAAATTATGTTCAAGTAAAAACACAATCAATTTACTCTTTTATCCTGTTTTTGGGTAAAAAGCATTTACAACTTGACAGGTTTACCTATTTTGAATTAGTATTTGGGGTCTATATAGTATTTGATTTAGGCAGATAACTGCGTTGATTGAATAAAAACGAGATTCTTCATTACGCGTTGCTCCATTCAGAATGACAAGGAAATTATGAAAAATTTACTGATCTACTCAATTGTAATAACTGGCATATTCACAATTTTGGGCTGTAATAAGCAGCAGGCGAAAAAGCAGCCGGTGCAAGCGGCTCAAATACAGGTTCAGCCGGATATTAAGGTTTTGGCGGTTGCTCAATATGTTCAAAAAGAAGGCAGCAGGTATATCACGCATCAGCACTTTCAAATTTTCTCGGCTCCGCAGGCTATAATGCTTAGTGCCGATGAGCCTTACGGCAGGGTTGTCTGGTCTATTGAAAATGGTGTCTTTAACGCAACCAAAAGCGAAAAGGCAATCGATAAAGATGTTTTCAATCTTATGACGAGCGAAGAAGTGGCTCAAGGTTTGATGAATTTATATTTGGCCTCGCTTGGAAAAATCCAAATTGCCGAAACAGCAGAAACGTTGGACTTTGACGGAAAAATTTACACGCTGGTCGCCCAAAATGGGCAGAATGTGAAATTTTATAAAAATAAATCGACTAAATATGTCGATTTGGTAACGGTCGGGCAAAACAAAGAGGGCATTTACCTGTTTTCAGGCTATAATTACTTAAAATTGAACCAAAAAGAGGGTCAAGAGGCAGTATATCCATCTAAGGTCGATATTTTCCTTTATAGGGCTTCCTACGATAAAAAAATGCTAGGCACGATGAATTGTTTGGCAGAATAGCTTAGTTAAAAGTGTAAAGTGAAAAGTGAAAAGTGTAAAGTTGCGGTATCGCTTCGCGATGCTTAATTAGTTTATTTCTCCGCTTCATTCGTCTTTCAGACCCGTTCCGGTCGAAATGACAATCATAGGTAAGGGCGACAAAAAAACGAGATCCTTCCCTTTGTTCCGTTTTACGGAACTTCGTTCAGGATGACAAAATAGGGCGTTTTGTGCGGCAAACAATAGAGATTATTTAAGTCTTTTTTTGATTGAAATAAATCCAAATAACTCCTCACAATGCATTTTTATAGTTTGCTTTAACTGTAAAGTCTGATAAAATGGGTAGTTTAGCAACTATGATGGGATTTTGCTAAGAACATTTAATACTTTGGAGAAGTATAATTAGGCATATTTTCGGCCCCCAACCGTTTGTTGGAAATTCAATCACGGACGAATAATTAAACTTTTGCGCGCTAATATAATTTCGGTTTGGCAATATCTTTTTTACAGTTAAACGCCGATAATAACCGATATTATAGTAAGTTAGTTTATTTCTATGGTTGTGCTCTATCTTGTATAAGTTAAGTGGCGCAAAGTTTTTGCCGATTAGATGGCTGTAATAGCAGTTATTCTAAAAATTATATTGGAACTAAAATGAGAAAAATAAACGCGAGCCGATTGGTATTAACATCTGTTATCCTGGCTGTTGTTTTTACTGGGTGCAGTAAAGACCACCTTGACCCTTCACAGATAGGTCGTTTCCGTCCTATTCCCGCAGTTAATTTAATTCTCGATTCACTGGGCGTGGCTGAAGAGGCGGCATCATCTTATGAAGGCGCTGAAGAGCCAAAGCCTGCTGATGTTGTTCCTTATGACACAGATTATAAGTTCGGGCCGGGCGATACGATTCGAATTTCAGTTTTTGAATTGCTGCAGGAAGGTTACGCATACGTTGATAATTTTATGGTCAACGAAACGGGCAATATTTCTATTCCTGAAATCGGTACGATTCGCGCGATGGGTTTGACGGAAACGCAGCTTGAAGATGAAATCAAGACAGCGCTTTCGCCGGGCATTCTTAAAAATCCTTCGGTTACAGTCGCACTTTATGATTCCCAAAATAGAGTATTTTCGATTTTGGGCGATGGTATTAATAATCCTAACAGGTATCCGATCCCGCGTAATGATTTCCGTTTGCTTGACGCACTTGCGCTTGCAGGTTCGGCGAATCAGTTTAACGTCAGCTATGTTTATGTTGTACGTAAAATAACAGCGCAGGATCAGGTTAACGGAATGGAGCCATCGGCGAGTGAAAACAATCAGCCGCAAACGGACGATTCTTTCATTCAGAATGTTGACGGCAACGACCAGATGCTGGAAATAATTGAGCCTTCGATAATGGGCGCTCAACTGATTGTAAGTCATTCAGAAATGGCAACGGAAGAAGAGCTTGAAAAACTTGCCGCTCCAGAAGAAATTCCGCAGAACGAATATATAACGAAAATTCCGGTTTCTACTGAAATGCCGGAGTTAGCACAGGGTGAAAGTGATATTGAGTGGATTTTCAAAGACGGCAAATGGATCCCTGTACAAAAGGGCGGAACTCAAGCTGTTCCTTCGAAACCGCTTGTCGACACTAAACCGCAGCAGCAACAGCAGACTTTGCCGCCAACAGGTAAGCAGGCATTGCCGGAGCGTTACGCGATGTCGGAAGATATGAGCGGAACGGGTATGCAGACTCGTGTTATCAGAGTGCCAAAGGATAAACTTTACGGCGGTGATCCGAGATATAATATTATAATCAGGCCGGGCGATACGATTACAGTTCAGCTTGATGTTGTCGGCGAATTTTATGTTCTTGGCAATGTCAATAATCAGGGTATTGTAAATCTTACCGGCAGACCGATGACGCTGAAAATGGCGATCGCTTCTGCGGGAGGTTTAGGACCGCTAGCTTGGCCGAAAAAATGCGAAGTTATTCGCAGAGTAGGTGAGAAACGAGAAGAAATCGTTATGGTTGATTTGGAAAAGATCGCCAACGGTTCACAGCCTGATTTCTTTATTAAACCGAACGATGTTATTAACGTGGGCACACACGGTATTTCACGGTATCTTGCCGTTCTTAGAAATGCCTTTAGAGCCACTTATGGTTTTGGCTTCATTTATGACCGAAACTTCGGCGACAGGCCGTTTGGCTTTTCAGATCCATTAGGGCCATTTACGGGTGATTAATTTAGGGTAAGGATTGAGTTCTCCATGCAGGAAGTTGAAAATAAGTACGTAGAAACGAAAAGTTTATCGGAACAAGGGCTTAGTTGGGGGATGGTTTCTATCCACACTTATATCAAAATTGCCGTGATTGCGGCGGCGGTTTTCCTGGTTTTTCAACGAGAGATTTATATCGTTGTAAGCAAATGGATAAACGACAGCAGTTGGTCGCACGGTTTTATCATTCCGCTATTCAGTCTTTATTTTATTAATCAAAAGAAGAGAGAAATTCTAACTACGGAGTTCAAGGCGAGCTATCTTGGGTTTGCGGCGTTGGTTTTTTGTATAGTCGCTTACTCGCTTACATTATTTGTTTACAGGTTCGGATATTTTCAGAATGTAATGATAATCCCGGCGATAGGGGCGATGGTTTTATTCCTCGGCGGCTGGAAATTGGTGAAATACGCGTGGCTGCCTGTTGTTTATCTTATATTTTCAATTCCATTGCCGGCGAAATTCTATAATGATTTGACAATTCCTCTGCGTGCTCACGACGCACAAATCGCGGCGTTTCTTTTGAATATGGTCAAAGGGCTGGAAGCAAATGCCAGCGGCGTTGTTATTGATATAGTTTACAACGGAGTAAAGCTGGAACCGGGTTTGGATGTCGCGGAGGCTTGCAGCGGAATGAGATTGCTGATGGCGTTTCTCGCTCTTGGCGTCGCGATGGCATATCTGCATTACAGGCCATGGTGGCAAAGGCTGATTCTGCTTGGCAGTACAATTCCGATCGCGATTTTATGTAATGTTATAAGAGTAGTGGTTACGGCATTTATATATGTTCTTTGGGATCCGGTTTATGCGCAAGGTATTTATCATGATGCACTTGGCATTTTGATGCTGCCATTGGCTTTCGGGTTATATGGCTTACTGGCGTGGTTTATGTCAAACCTTTTGGTGGAAGAAACCGTACAGAAGGAAGTTATTATTAGAAGAAAGGATTCTTAATCACAATGACCGCTGTTGTAAAAAAATATTTGCAGCTTCCTTTTGTTTTATGTGTTGTTTTTCTTTTGATTGGTGCCGGTTTTAACGCAGCTTATCGAAAATTTCATGGTATAGCACAAATAAAGAAACCATTGCCGTTGAAAATGTCTTTCGACCAATTGGATGAGAAACTGCTCGCACCTTATAAAGTTCTGGATAAATCCAAAATACAAAATCAGGATGTGCTTGAATCTTTAGGCACAGAGGATTATCTGCAATGGGTGTTTGAGGATACGACTGTTGACGTGATGAGCCCGGTAAGGAATTGTTCTTTATTCATAACATATTATACGGGTAATCCTGACCAGGTTCCGCACGTGCCGGAGGCTTGTTATACAGGCGGCGGAAACCAGATCGAAAACAGTATATCGGCTGATCTTGCGGTTGGTGATTTAAATGTGCCGAGTATTCCAAAAGAAATTCCATCTACTGCTCTTGTCTTTACACGAAAATCCAGCGAAATCTGGCAGGCGGCGTCTGAATTTACGGTTATATATTTCTTTAAAGTGAACGGCAAATACAGGGGCGACAGAACTGCTGTAAGAATTGCGCTTGGTGATTTGACAAGTGAATATTCATACTTTTCAAAAGTTGAACTGAAATTTTTTAATCTCAAAGGGATTAATCCTGACCAAAAGCAGTCTATTGAAGCTGCCGGCAGACTTTTGAAAGTGTTGTTACCCGTTTTGGAAAAAAATCATTGGCCTGACTGGAATACAGGAAATTCTAAGGAAATTAGTAAATAAGGATTTATATTTATGGCAAAAAGGTTAAACAAAAAAATCGCGATCATTGGCTCTGTTCTTTTTATATTTTTTGTTTTGGGAGCGATATATGTTGTTTTAAGAATGAACAGAACTCCTGAACAATATCTTAAAAACGCAGAAATAGCTTTGAAGGATAAAGATTACAAAGCAGCGGAAAAGGCTTATGGTTACGCTTTTGCTTATGCCAAAAAAGATACCAAACTGAAGATAGAAATTCTTTTCCAGCTCGTTGATATGTATCTTGAACAAAATGACTGGCGGAAAGCGTCGGGCTGCTGGAATAACATTATAAACCTTGACACAAAGAATGTTGAGGCAAGACACGCTTTGCTTGATTATAGTTATACAGTCGCAAATTCGGGCGTGTGGAATGTTTGGAAGGATATTCTTACAAACGTTTCAGAATTGATCGATAAAAATCTTGATACGTCGCCGAGAATTTACCGCATAAAAGGTCAGGCACTTGTGCAGTTGGTGGCACATGGTCAAATGACCGACAAAGAAAAAAGCATTAATGAAGCATTGGAAATCCTGCAAAAAACTGTGCAGGATGAACCAAATAATATTGATACATACCAGTTATTGGCGGAAGCATTGGTACAAAAAGGTGAAATTCTTGCGGCTAAAGGTGTTTTGAACGCTCAAGAAAACGCTCGAGCAGAAGCGGCTAAGATTTTAACAAAAGGTATTGAGGCGAATCCAAATAATCCTAGAGCTTATATTAATCTTTACGGAAACGAACTTGTAGAGGCTAAGACAGATGCCGATAAGCTGAAAAAAGTCGAATCTGAATTGATCAAACTTACCCAAAAATTCCCTGACAGCCATTATACTTATTTTGCGCTCTGTCAGGTATATGTCAGGAATCTTAAAGAAGTTGATAAAGCCATAGCGGCGATAGAAAAAGCATCACAACTCGAAAAAGAAAATGTCGCTTATGCTATTACAAACGCGACGCTTTATTATAGAAAATATTTGATTGGCGGCGATACGGTAAACTTCGATAAAGCTGTTGGCATTGCAACTGAAGCGTTAAAATTCCCTGACAGTCTTGATATACCAGGGCCAAAACAAAGAACAAGTGTTATAAACCGATATTCATTGCATTCTTTCCTTGCGAATTGTTATCTCGATAAAGCTGTCAATCTCGAAGAATCTAAAAAGACTGAATACGTCGAACTTGCGGATAAAGAAATACATGCATTAAATCAGATTCTAGGCACAGTAGAAAATCCTTATGCTATTATGTGGCAGGGCAGACTGCAGTATGCAAAAGGTCAAAAAAATGAAGCGATCAAGCTGATGTACGACGCTTTTCAGAAATTGACCACCGGCGATCAGGCTCAAAAGAGTGCTGATCCGCAAATTGGTATGTTGGCATACGAACTTGCGAAGGCTTTTGAAGGCGGGCCGGAAACAGGCGCGGTCGGAATGTTTTATTTAAATGCTTACAAAAACGGTATGTTTGAAAGCAAACCGCAAATGCTTTTGGATTTCGCATCTTCACTGATGAGAATGCGTGATTGGCCAAACTCCCTTAATCTGATTGATATTTATGAAAAGCTTGTCGGCGAGACAAATATGAGCCGTCAACTTCGTATAAGCGCATACATCGGCGGAAATATGTATGAGCAGGCGGAAGAAAAGCTGGCGAAAGTTTCGGAAGACGATCCGAACTTTTTAAGATTAAAGAGCCTGTATTTAAATGCAGTTGCTAATAAAACATCGTGGGATATGTCTCAAAGTCAACCGGCGGGGGTTTCGGAGACTCAAGCTGCTCAATTAAAAGCAAAATATGATCAAACTAAAAAAGAAAGCGAAAGAATACGCGATAAACTTGCGACGATAGGCGCAAATATACTTTCAGAAGCGGAATTTGCTGATATGTGCAGAAAATATGTCAGCGATAATGAAATCAAGAAAGCATCTGATTTTGTTGATAAATACGCGGTTTCGCATCCTAACAGTTTGAACGTAAATATTTTTAAACTCGCACTGGCAGAGCCTTCGCCTGCAAATATTCCACCGCAGCGTAATGATGAGATTATGCTCAAGGCAATTGAAAATTTAAAAGTACCTCTTGATCGTGAGATTCTTTTGGCAAGCTATCATCAGGCAAAAGGTGAAAACACAGACGCGATCACTCATTATCAGGCTGTGTTGGAAATCGCCCCCGATAATCATCAGGCGATGACAAACCTTATGTCGATAGCACTTGGCGAAAGCGATTTCCGTCAGGCTGAAAAAATCGTCAATATGGCGGTGAAACATAATGTTGATCTGTGTGATGGTGATTTCTTTAAAGCTCGGCTTTCCTTTGCGAAACAAGAATATGAACCAGCTTTGGATAAGTTGAATGCGTGTCTTGCGAAAAAACCGATATCTTCTGAAATATATCTGTTGAGAAGTCAGGTTTATGCCGCTCTTAAGAAAGAAAGTGAATCTATAGCCGATGCTAAAAAGGCTTATGAACTGAATCCTTATGACAGTATTGTTCCGAGGAATTTGGCTTATATGCTTTACAACCGTAATATGAAATTAGGGAACGCTGCGACAATTGAACAAATTACTGAAACACGCAATGCACTGTTTACAGCGATGCAGGCAAATCCCAGAGACGTTGATTTGCAGAATTTTTATGCAAAGTATATAAGCACCACAGAGCCGGACAAAGCAATCGCTCTTTCGCAGCAGATTCTCAAAATGCAGCCGACAGTCAATAACGCTGTTTGGCTTGGTTCATTGGCTATGGAAGTTGCAAGCGGGACAAGTGCTAAAAAACCGCAGCAATATTATTATGATATCGCTGTTGATGCATATAAATTAGCTTATCAAATTGACCCCAATGATGTGAGAGTTTTAAGCAATTATTCTGATTGTTTGAGAGCGATGGGTAAAGCCGAAGAAGGTGAAAACCTCTTAAAGAAGCATAGTGATTTGCTCTGGCGATACTACGCAAAAATCGGGAAAATTGATGAATCAGAAAAAGTTCTTGTTAAATTATATGATGCATCTCCGAAGGATCCTAACAATGTTAAAGGTATGCTTTACATTGCAAGAGCTAAAGCCGACCAGGCGAATATTCTGAAATATTCAAATGAACTTGTAAAAATAGACAAATCCCTTGAAAATCAGATAGTAGAAATTGAATCTTGTCTTGAGATTGGTTTGTCTGATGAAGCGAAAGCAAAACTTGACAGCCTTACAGAGAAGTACCCTGAAGACGCGAGACTGGCTTTCTTAAATGCCTGGCTAGCCGCAAAGCAGGGCAAGATGGCGGATGCTTTGAAATTAGCTAACAGAAATCTCGAACTTGATTCGGCAAATCCTCGTGCGTGGCGTCTGCGCGGACAAATTAATAACGCTATGAATAATTTTAATGAGGCCATTAACGATTTCCAGAAGAGCAAAACTTTAGCGGATAACGCGGATGTCAGAATTGATCTTGCACGTTCGTTTGCTCGAACAAATGCTGTTAATGAAGCTATTTCCGAACTTAGAATTGCCGCTGACGAGCAAGGCTCTTTAGCAGCGAGAGGTATGCTTGAAGAATTGTATTACTCGACAGGCAACAAAGACAGCCTTAATAAGTTCTATGCGGAAACAATCGCTAAATTCCCGAACGGAGTTTATTGGTATAATCACGCCGGTAATTTTGCGTTAAGATCGCAAGAGTACGATAAGGCGTTGAAATTTTTTGATACGGCATTTCAGAATAGTTTGAAAATCAACAGCGAACAACCTGATGCTGAATCTTTTGACGGCAAATTACGTACACTGCTTTTAACCAAAAAATATGATCAGCTCCAGGCGGAAGCTACAAAATATTTGGATTCGGCATTAGCTCCGATTGCTTATGAAAGAATGGCCGAAGCAAAGGCAAGTGCAGGCGAAAAAGAGGCCGCATTGCAGTATTTCAAAAGGGCACTTGAAAAAGCCGGTACAGACGAGAATTTATTGGTTGGAATTCTCGGTTTGATGAACAACGTTATCGGTTATGATGAAACTTTAAAATGGTGCAACGAAAGAATTCAAACACAGCCAGATTCACTTGCTGTAAATATTGCTTTATTTAATCTTTACAATCTTAAGGAACAGTATAATAAGGCACTTGAATATATAGACAAATGCATCGCGATTTCAAAAGATGATCAGCAGACGAATTTTTCGTTCAAAAATAGTAAATGCAGGCTGCTTTTGACGATGTTTTCCAAGACGTCCGATAAGCAATTCTTGAATAAAGCTATTGCCGAGTACGAAAGTATATTACAAAAACAACCGACAAATATAGAGGTTATGAATAACGTCGCTTATATTCTTGCTGATAATGATGTAAGCGGTGGTAAAGCTCTTGAATACGCCCAAAAAGCATATCAGGGAGCGCCTAACAACGCGAGTATTTTGGATACTTATGCTTTTGTGCTCTTTAAAAATGGAAAAATCCAGGAAGCTGACGAGTTTATAAACCGGTCTATACAGCAATATGAGCAAGGTAAACTGAATGCTCCTATTGAGGTTTACGAACACATGGCCAGGATTAAAGAAAAACTCGGACAAAACGATAAAGCCCTTGACGCTTATAAACGAGCGTTGGAATTTGCAGGAAAGGATGCTTCGCAGGATGTCAAGGCAAGGATTACAGCTTCAATTGAAAGATTATCTAAGTAATTAGATTTTAAATATTTTTATGAATGTCCCCGTTATAGGACTTTTAAAAAATGACAGGCAAAAATATGAACGAAAATAGACAACCAGTATCAGGAGGGCAAGCTTTGGCAGGACGCCAGAATCCAAGAATGGCGCCTATGCAGCAAAATGCGATGGCTTTGACTCCAAAAGAGATATTGGATATCTTTCGCAGGCATATTTTGCTCATTTGCTTTTTAACATTTTTGGGTATGGTTTTAGGCGGCGGTGCGTGGTTTCTTATGGCTAAGTACGCGCCTAAATTTACAGCAAAAACTTATATTGAAGTTTTATCTCCCGGTCAATCGGATCCAACCGTGATTGGTTCGCCTCTTGCCGGTAAAGACATTGCTTATGAATTTAGATTTTCTAAAGCAACTTTGATCAAGCAGCAGAAAATGTTCCAGGACCTTATCCGATTAGATAAGATTCGCGAAACTAAATGGTACAATTCTTTTAATGAAGATATTACTAAGATAATCGATAACCTTGACAAGAATCTATCAGCAACAGCGGACAGAAATAGTAATTATGTAATAGTTACAATGACTTGCGGCAGTGCTGAAGAGTCTGCGATTATTCTTAACGAAATGGTTTCATTGTTTGTCAAATCGCAGCAGGCGAATGCTGAAGAGGGTGTTGGTGCGAAATTAAGCGAGCTTACACAGCAGGAAAATTCTCTTCGCGGAAAGATGCAAAGCCTTAATACTGCTCTTGCCGACATCAGGCGTTCAACCGGTATTACCCAGCTTGAAAATGCCGGCGGCGATGATAGTTTCCGTCATACTGTAACTCAAAAACTTGGTAATCTTGAAGTTGAGAAATCCAAACTTGAGGCAGATATTGAGGAAATTCGTACCAGTGTTACTAATTATGAAGACCGAAATGTAGTCAGCGATGTCGTTCAGCGTATGTCTGAAACGGATCCAGTTATTTCAAGCCTTATCGAAAAAATCACAACTTATGAAGCAGAACTTGCACGCAAGATGACTAATCTTGGCGAAAACCATCGTGAAGTGCAGCAAATAAGAGAAATTCTAAGGCAAACAATCACTGAAAAAGATGCTCGTCTGGCGGCAAAGTCTCAACAAATTCGCAATTCAGACGTTACAATGGCAAGAGATCAGTTTGCGGTACTTACTAATCGTCTTGCTAAACTTGAAGAGTTGCGTGCTCAAACGGAAAACGAGCAAAGAGAGCTTGATAATACCAGAGCTCAATATGATCAGTATGTCGCTGATAGAGAAGAAGCAAAGAAAAAATTGTTCGATACACAGGAGCAAATCAGCAAGTACAATCTTTTGAAAAAAGATGTCGAAACCGCAAAGGTAAGATCTGTAGGTCTGGCTTTGCCTCCTCTTAAAAAGAGTTCACCTATTATTTTTATCTATATTCCTGCCGGCACGTTCCTTGGATTTATGTTTGGTGCGGCACTTGCATTCTTAATTGAGTTCCTCAACGATCTGCTTCGCTCGCCAAGAGATGTAATGAAATATGCTGAAGTTCCGCTTCTTGGAATGGTTATACATAAGAACCTTGATGCGGTTACGCGAAAAGCTGATATGTGGAAGGTTGTAAGGCAGCAGCCGTTCTCGATGATGAGCGAATGTTACAGGCAGTTTAGAACGAACCTTAAGCTGACTTCACAAATAGATAACCAAAGGGTAATTTTAGTTACCAGCGGTAACGCAGGCGAAGGCAGAACAACCGCTGCCGCTAATATGGCGGCGACGTTTGCGGCGGAAGGATGCAAAGTGCTTCTAATTGATGCCAACTTCCGCAGACCGTGTATTGATAAGATTTTCCTCAACGGCCACGATGCAGATATTGAGCAGAACGAAAGAGGTCTAAGCGGTTATCTTATCGGTAAACGTTCAATACAGGATATCATTCGTCATACTGATATGACTGATACCGATGTTATTGATAGCGGCGTTTTACCAAGGAATCCGGCTGAAATGCTCGGCGGACTACGTATGCGTGAGCTTCTCGAATACGTAAGGCAGCAGTATGACCGCGTTATCATTGACGGCCCTCCGATGCTCGTCAGCGAGGCAAAAGCCTTAGCTTCGAGAGCCGATGGTACAGTTATTGTATTCAATTCCGCTCTTACAAGACGCGGAACGGCACAGCGTATCGTTCGGGAACTTAGAGAAATAAATACGAATGTTCTCGGTGCGGTTCTTATCGGTGTGAGAGTTCTCAAAGGCGGTTACTTCCATGAATTGCTTGAATCTTACCATGATTATCAGGATTCGAATGGAAAGCATTTGGACGCGACGCCAGTTTCAGCTAATTAAGTTTATAATGCAAACTCAAAACGGCAGGCCTAAAAAACCTGCCGTTTTTTTTTAAAACTGCCTAAAAAAACAACTTTAAAGCAACCTTAAGCTAAACACTCATTCTTTTTTAAGTTTTTTCCGAACTTGTTAGGTTTGTAAAAGACATTAAATTCATACATTTGTATGAAAAATGAAATAAATCATTTAACTATTAAGCGAAAATACCCTATCGGCGCTGAAGTAATAGATGATGAATTGAATTTTAGAATTTGGGCTCCATCCCATAAAAATGCACAATTAATTATTGAATACCCACATTCTGAAACGATTGAAATGCAGCCCGAAGAAAACGGTTATTTCAGTGCGGCGATAAAGAACTTAGAAAAAAAAACCTTATACCGTTTTAAATTCCCAGGTAATAATACGTTTTTTGCAGACCCTGCTTCAAGATTTCAGCCGAAAGGCCCGTTGGGGCCATCACAGGTAGTTGAGCCTTCTTTGTTCAAATGGACTGATTCAAAATGGCGAGGGGCAAATTCAAAAAATCAAATAATTTATGAAATGCACATTGGAACATATACTCCAGAAGGAACCTGGCGTGCGGCTACTGCTGAATTGGAAGAATTAGCAAATTTGGGGATAACGGTTGTTGAAGTTATGCCAGTTAGTGATTTTTTAGGCGAATTCGGCTGGGGGTACGATGATATTTGTTTGTTTGCGCCTTCACGATTATACGGCGAACCCGAAGATTTAGCAGCGTTTGTCGATGCCGCACATAAATTAAATTTAGGTGTAATACTTGATATTGTTTATAATCATCTTGGGCCGGGCAGTTTTATTGAGCAATTTTCTGATTATTATTTTTCGACAAAAACTTCTGAATGGGGAAAATGTCTAAATTTTGATGGCCCTCATAATAAGCCTGTGCGTGATTTTTTTATTGCCAATGCTTTGTATTGGATTCAGGAATATCATTTTGACGGGTTTAGATTTGATGCAGTTCAACAAATACACGATTCCTCTGAAAAAAATATAATTGCGGACATAGTCGATAATTGCAGGGACGCGGCGAAAGATAAAAGTCTTTATATTATAGCAGAAAATGAATTGCAGGATGTGAAACTTTTGGATTGTGGTATTGAAGGTCTGTGGAACGATGATTTTCATCATAGCATAACTGTTGCGTTGACGGGCAAAAACGATGCTTATTATAGTGATTATCTTGGCACGGCAGGAGAAATTGTTTCGGCGTTAAAATATGGTTATATTTATCAGGGGCAATTTTCGAAATGGCAGCAAAAAAGAAGGGGGACGTGGTCAAGGGGTATAGATAAGCATAAATTTGTATGTTACATTCAAAATCATGACCAAATTGCCAATTCTGTGTCGGGTTTGAGAATAAATAAATTGATTTCAGACGCAAAGAATCGAGCCGCGGCCGCTTTGCTACTTTTAGGTCCGTGGACGCCATTGGTATTTCAGGGGCAGGAATTCAATGCTTCTGCGCCTTTCTTATATTTCGCCAATGCATCAGCTACGATAAATACAGACCGTAAAAAGTTTTTGGAACAATTTCCAACAATCAAAAAACAAGAAATTAAGAATTTCATGACCAATCCCGCGGATGAAAATACATTTCTTAAATCAAAATTGAATTTGGAAGAAAGGTATTCGAATTATAAAATTTATCGTTTATTCCAGGATTTAATCAATCTTAAAAAAACTGATGAAATATTTTTGTTGCAGGGGCAATGTGATATAGATGATGCGGTTTTAAATGACAATGCTTTTATTGTTCGATTTCTCAAAAAAGATAAAGGACGATTAATGATAGTTAACTTTGGAAAAGCAATATTTTGTTCGCCGGCCTCTCAACCTTTATTCGCCGCCTATAAGAACTACCAATGGGAGATAATGTTTTCAACAGATAAGCCGGAATATGGCGGTGATGGTTTCCCTGAAATAGAATCTGTAGATGGGTGGTATATACCTGCTGAATGTACGATGGTTTTTGAACTGAAAAAGATGGTAAATGAGAAAATTGATCCGTAAATTAGATTTTAAGAAAAACAGTTTCGATGAGCTGCAAGAGAAAGAATGGATTGTAACCAACGGTTTGGGCGGATACGCATCCGGTACAATTAATTGCGTTCCGACGAGGCGTTATCACGGTTATCTTGTAGCGGCTTCATCTCCGCCTATAGGCAGGGTTATGATGCTAAATAATCTAAACGAAGTAATAAGAATAGACTCAAAAAGCTCAAAATACGATGCAACCGGAATTTCGATAAGCGGTATGCATCTTCAAGACGAACAGTTTGGCAAGAAAAATTCGTATTTGACAGAATTCAGATTGGAAAACGGATTGCCATTTTGGAAATATCAAATTGAGGATACGATCATTGAAAAGAAATTAATAATGCCTCATTTGCAGAATACAACTTATATTATGTATCACCTTTTGTCGGCAAAACCTATTGAACTCTTGCTGCGTCCTTCTGTGGAGTTCAGGCCTCACGGTAAACCATTTACAAGAGAAAGGAAAAAAGCGTACACATTTTCTGCCAGGTCAGACCAATTTGAAATTTTGCTAAATGCAATTTATCCTTCTTTAAGAATAATGATCGAAGCCGATAAATATTCATTTATTTATGATAATATTCAATACGAACATAATTATGTTTTTGAAGCTCAAGCGGGTTACGATTCGGCGGCCATTCTATGGAGTCCGGGCTATTTTCATATTAACTTAAATCCTGGTTTGGCGGTTTGTTTGGTCGCATCGACTGAAAAATGGAATTTGAAAAGTAATGAGGCTTTCGATTCCGAAAATATCAGAAGGTCTAACTTGCTGGAAAGTGCGAAAGTTAAAACAGACTTTGGTTTGGAACTTGCACTGGCGGCGGATCAATTTATAATTTTTCCAAAAGGCAGAAACGAAGACTTAACACGCGCAAATGCTTTAGGCGATCAGGTGCGGACTATAATAGCGGGTTATCATTGGTTTACAGACTGGGGACGAGATACAATGATCAGTCTTGAAGGTTTAACGCAGGCAACCGGTCGGTTGTTTGAGGCAGGATGGATATTAAAAACTTTTTCGCAATACATCCGGAACGGCTTGATCCCGAATATGTTCCCCGAAGAGAGGAAACAGGGAATATATCAGACCGCTGATGCGACGCTGTGGTTCTTTCATGCTTTTGACAGGTACATGGAAGTAAGCAGGGATAATTTATTGCTGCACATTCTAATTCCAAAATTTGTTGAAATAATCGAGGCGCACTTTAAAGGGACTCTTTTCGGCATATCGGTTGATTTGAATGACGGACTTTTAAAACAAGGTCAGGAAGGTACGCATTTAACGTGGATGGATGCGAAATGCGGAGATTGGATCGTTACGCCACGTCGGGGGAAAACCGTCGAAATCAACGCTCTTTGGTATAACGCTTTGTGCCTTGTAATTAAATGGTTGAAACAGGAAAAAAATGAAAATCCGAATTTAGATAAATACGTTCAATATGCGAAAAAGGCCAGGAAATCTTTTAATGAGAGGTTTTGGTATCAAAAGGGCGGGTATTTATATGATATTGTTGATGGCGAGAATGGCGATGACACATCATTAAGGCCTAATCAGATTTTCGCAATTTCATTGCCCAATGAAGTTCTTGAAGAAAAATACTGGCAGCGGGTTCTTGATATTGTGCAATCGAGACTTTTAACGCCTGTTGGCTTGCGATCACTGTCGTCGGATAGTCCCGATTATAAAGCAAAATACTTTGGTGATTTACGTTCGCGTGATGCCGCTTATCATCAGGGGACAGTCTGGACGTGGCTGATAGGTGCTTTTATTGATGCGTATTTGAAAAAAAATCCAAACGATAAAGCTAAAGCCAGAGCTTTCTTAAAAGATTTTGAAATGCATCTGAATCAAAGCTGTATAGGGACAATAAGTGAAATCTTTGATGCTGAAAAACCTTTTATTTCGCGAGGGTGTATATCGCAGGCGTGGAGTGTTGCGGAAGTTTTGCGATCGTTATATAAGACATTAGAATAATTTTGAACATATCGTTGTGAGGATATTATGGAAACTAAAGCGAGTATATCAGGTCATCCGTTTCATCCAATGCTGATTATTTTTCCGTTAGGTCTATGGGTGTTTTCTTTTATTTGCTGCGTTATTTTCAAATTAACAAACTCTGCTATTTGGAATACAGTTTCGATATACACTTTGGGCGGGGGGATCATTGGCGGAATACTTGCGGCGTTGCCGGGCATAATCGATTTGTTCAGTTTACCGCCAAGCAAGGCGCAAAAGATTGGTATATGGCATATGATCGTAAATATTAATGTTCTTACAATTTTAATCATCGTTTTCTTTTTGAAAATATTCAATCAGGCCGATTTCATTAGTTTTATCCTTTTCATTCTTGGGATTGTTTTATTGGGTGTGAGCGGTTGGCTGGGAGGCGAGCTGGTTTATATCAATGGGGTAGCGGTGAAGAAGGTGGAAAATTACAATGAGTGATATTAATCCAACGCAGGAATACCATATTGGAATCACGGGTTCTTATGGCGGTATGAATTTGGGCGATGAAAGCATTCTTGAAACAATTATTTACCAGTTACGAGAATCATTGCCGAATGTTCGTATAACAGTTTTTTCAAAGAATCCAGAGGACACTCTTAAACGCCATGCAGTCCAGAATTCAATAGCTATCCGTGATATGGTTCGTAAGGAAGCACAGGAAGAAATAAAAAAACTGGATATACTTATTTTTGGCGGCGGCGGAATCCTGTACGACCGGGATGTGAAATTATATTTACGTGAAGTTGAACTGGCGCAAGAAGTTGGTGTGCCAGTCGTTGTTTATGCAATCAGCGGCGGGCCTTTGAATGACCCGGAAAATAGGAAGCTGGTTGTAAAGCATCTCAATCTTGCAGCGGCAGTAACAGTACGCGACAGGGAGGCAATGAAACTGCTTGAGGAAGTTGGGGTGAAAAAGAAGATAATATTGACCGCCGATCCCGCGCTGCTTTTAAAGCCTGCTCCTATTCCTGAAGAATTGCTTAAGCGTGAAGGAATTGACCTTCCGCGCAGACGAATTGGTGTTTCTGTTCGCGAGCCCGGGCCTGCGGCGCCTAATTTAGATATCGAACATTATCACGGGCTGCTTGCAAATACAGCAGATTTTATGGTAGCAAGATTCGATTCGGATATTATATTTGTTCCGCTGGAACCAAAGAAATACGATGCACAGCAGAGTCATAGTGTAATAGGGAGAATGAAGCATGCGGACAGGGCAACGGTTTTAAAAGGCGAATACACATCATCGCAGCTTCTTACGATAATCAATAATTTCGAATTTTGTGTAGGGATGCGTCTTCATTTTCTAATTTTCTGCGCAATCCAGGGAGTGCCATTTGCTGCGCTGCCGTATGCATCTAAAGTTGAAGGGTTAATGGCAGACCTAGAAATACCGGCTCCGCCTTTGCGTAATCTTACGGTTGGAGATTTGATCGCATATATAGACCGGATTTGGGATGCCAGAGTCAAAGTAAGTGAGGAAATCAAAAAGAAAATTCCCGCACTTCAGGCAAGAGCAAAACAAACGAATGAGATTGTAATGCAGGTCTTGAAGAATGCATCGAAATGACAGCAGTTAGTTGTGAGGTTTAATAATGCCTGTATTGGAAAAACCAGGTGAGATAAAAAAAATAATGCTTCCGGCTAGAGAAGGAATTGTTGGAGCGCAGACAGATGTGCTTGTTGTGGGCGGAGGTCCAGCGGGATTTGGGGCTGCGGTTGGAGCGGCACAGGCAGGCGCAAAAGTGATATTAGCTGAACGATACGGCTTTATGGGCGGAAATGCCACGGCCGCATTGGTTATGCCATTGATGTCGCCATTTACTTCAATGCCTCCGATTGCGGGGCAAACAACGATGCCTCTGCTGCCGGAAGATAAAGGCCCTGGAGCGAAAGAAGTTATAGGCGGAGTTTTTAAAATGTTTCTCAATAGATTGGTTGCAGCAGGTGGTGCGGTATCGCCATCGGTTGCTACGGGATACGTGGTTACATTTGATCCCGAAATTTATAAGCAGACATTGCTGGATGCATTGGATGCGGCTGATGTGAAATATTTATTACA
>Ga0154577_1110_pt1 | contig 26410 bp, 22 predicted proteins | sample RifGroF2_FD_116006 | JGI IMG/M metagenome (GOLD analysis project Ga0154577, IMG submission 116006) | Planctomycetes bacterium GWF2_42_9
TGTTTTTTTACCTTTTGCAGCGGCTTTATCAGCGATAACAGCTTGAGCAGCAGCCAAACGTGCGATTGGAACTCTATACGGTGAACATGAAACGTAGTTCATACCAACTTTGTGGCAGAATTTAACGCTGTCAGATTCGCCGCCGTGTTCGCCGCAAATACCGACTTTAAGGTCTTTGCGAGTTGAACGGCCTTTTTCGATCGCCATTTTAACGAGCATACCAACGCCGCTCTGATCGAGGCTTTGGAATGGGTCGGCTTGGAAGATGCCTTTTCCGCCGTCTTTTTCGCTGGCAACGTAAACTGGCAGGAATCTGCCGGCGTCGTCGCGTGAAAGACCGAGCGTCATTTGTGTCAGGTCGTTTGTACCGCAAGAGAAGAATTCAGCGACTTCAGCAATCTGGTCAGCCAGCAGTGCGGCACGCGGAATTTCAATCATTGTACCAATCATATATTTAACTTTTGCTTTTGCTTCTTTGATCAAGCCGTCAGCAATAGCGCGTGCCTGGTCAACCTGAATCTGAAGCTCTTTCTTATCGATTGTGAGCGGAATCATAATTTCCGGTGCGACTTTGATGCCAGCTTTAGCACATGCTATCGCGGCTTTGATAATCGCGGTTACCTGCATTTCGAGAATTTCAGGATATGTGATGCAGAGTCTGCAACCACGGTGTCCGAGCATCGGGTTTGATTCGTGAAGCTGTTCGCAGCGATGTTTAATCTTTTCAGGACTAAGGCCTGTAACTTTGCTCAATTTTTCAATACCTTCTTCATCTTTCGGTGTGAACTCATGAAGAGGCGGATCGATCAGACGAATCGTAACAGGTTTGTTGTTCATAGCTTTGAAGATGCCTTCGAAGTCTTTTTGCTGAATCGGGAGCAGTTTTGCCAAAGCGGCTCTACGTGCGTCGACTGTTTCTGCAACGATCATTTCCTGGATAGCAAGACGTCTTTCTTCTGTATCGAAGAACATATGTTCTGTTCTGCAAAGGCCGATACCTTCTGCACCCATCTTAATCGCGTTTTCAGCATCATAAGGAGTGTCAGCATTTGTACGAACTTTCAAAACACGCAGCTCATCAGCAAATTTCATAACTGTCTGGTAAGCGGCTGGCTGTTCAGGAAGTTGTAATGGAAGCTGGCCTTCATATACATCGCCAGTGTTGCCGTCGAGAGTGAGGAAATCGCCTTGTTTGTAAACTTTTCCGGCGACAGTCATTTTCTTGCCTTCGGTATCGATGTTCAACGCTTCGCAGCCTACTACGCAGCATTTACCCCAACCGCGAGCAACTACAGCAGCGTGGCTTGTCTTTCCGCCTGTCGCGGTCAAGATGCCAACTGCGGCGTGCATACCGCCAACGTCTTCGGGTGATGTTTCTTTTCTAACGAGCAGAACTTTTTCATTCAGATCTGCCATTTCTTCAGCTTCAGCGGCTGTGAATACGATCTTACCTGTGGCAGCGCCTGGAACAGCGTTGATACCAGTAGCAATCTTGTTAGCAGTTTTTGCTGCTTTTGCGTCGAGCTGCGGATAGAACAATCTTTCGATATCTTCAGATGTAATTCTTGATAATGCTTCTTCTTTTGTGAGCAGTTTTTCTTTTACCATATCAGCGGCGATTTTGAAAACAGCAGCGGCTGTTCGTTTGCCGGTTCTGCACTGGAGCATATACAGCTTTTCTTCCTGAACTGTAAATTCCAAATCCTGCATATCTTTGTAGTGCTTTTCGAGCTGAACGCGTACAGCACAAAGTTGTTTGTATGCCTTTGGAAGGAGTTTGCCAAGCTCGGAGAGTTTCATAGGAGTTCTGATACCGGCAACAACGTCTTCGCCTTGTGCGTTGATAAGGCAATCGCCGTAGAATACGTTTTCGCCAGTGTTTGGATCGCGTGTGAAGCAAACGCCTGTGCCGGATGTGTCGCCCATATTTCCGAACACCATTGTCTGAACGTTAACAGCAGTACCTTTAAGGTTGCTGATCTTTTCCACTCTTCTGTATGTAACGGCTTTATCAGCTTCCCAGCTTCCGAATACTGCGCCGATAGCGCCCCAAAGCTGTTCATACGGATCCTGCGGGAATTGCTGACCCTTCATATTTTCTGAATAGAATTTTTTGAATTTTTCGCAAAGTTCTTTCAGTGATTCTGCGTTTAGTTCAGGGTCTGTTTTCACGCCGGCTTTTTTCTTTGCTTCGTGCAGCATTTCTTCCATCGGCTCTTTTGAAAGGCCCATAGCTGTTGTGCTGTACATCTGGATGAATCTTCGATAAGCATCATAAGCAAAACGCGGATTGTTTGTTTTCTTTGCAAGGCCTTCGACTGATTTATCGTTCAAGCCGAGGTTGAGAATTGTTTCCATCATACCAGGCATCGAACGTGCAGCGCCTGAACGAACGGAGAACAGAAGCGGGTCGTTAACATCCCCGAATTTTTTCTTCATCTGTTTTTCAACTTTCGCCATATTTTCGCGAGCTTGTTTTTTGAGTTGTTCAGAGATTTTTCTTCCCTGTTTGTAATAATCTTCACATTCAAGAATCGAAATCGTGAAGCCCGGAGGAACTGGTAAACCAGCCGCTGTCATATCAGCAAGGCCTGCGCCTTTACCGCCAAGTATCATTTTGCGATCGCCGTCTGTCTTTGCGACGCTCATACCTTCGGCTTTACCGGCGCCGAAAAAGAAAACTGTTTTTTTGCTCTTAGCCATTTTTGTAAAACTCCTTATATCATAAATTTAAAAAATAATAAAAATAGTACGAACTGATTAAATTGAATATTGAAGAATGAAAATCTAACTTAATATCATTATGTGTTTATAGTATTGGTAAGTTATTAACCGTTGTCGGTACCTTATTCTATACCGAAACGAAGATCATAAATCTTCAATCTTAAATCTTCAATAATAAGAGCGACAAGTATAGGGCTGCACTTAACGTGTGTCAACCATTTTCAATACTGAAAATGGGCTAAAACTTAAAACAGTGGAGAGTTGTCGCCTTTGGTATTTTATGATTGACGCTTGGAATTAAATTTACATAATTGACCGCTTAAAACATCATAAAAGGACTAAAATGAAGCTGAATAGGATATTTCTATCAATTTCACTAGTATTAATTGCGTTATTATCGGGCTGTACGCCTTCGCGTCATTCTGTACCTCAAAAATTGATTGGCACAACAATGATTCCCGATATGCCTAAGAATATTCGAGTTTTTGATCAGGATTTTTGTCCTGATTTTAATGAGAATCCCGCCGATTCGAATGTATGCGCTATTCTTGCACTTTCCGGCGGCGGCGCAAACGGCGCATTTGGTGCGGGTATTTTGTGCGGCTGGACCGACAGCGGAAAACGGCCGCAGTTTCAGGTTGTTACAGGAATAAGTACCGGCGCGTTAATCGCTCCGCTTGCTTTTCTTGGGCCTGAATGTGATGACGAACTGAAACAAATTTATACTAATATTACCGATAAGGATATTTTCATCGTACGAGATATCCTCGGTTTTGCAGGAATGTTGTGGAACGAATCTTATGCGGATACTGAACCACTTTCCCAACTTATTGAAAAATTCATAACAAAAGAAAAACTTGACGCTATTGCCCGCGAGTACAAAAAAGGGCGGCGGCTATATGTCGGTTCGACATATCTCGATGCACAGCGTTTTGTGGTTTGGGATTTGGGTGCGATAGCGGCCAGCGGCAATCCTAAAGCACCGGAACTTTTCAGGAAAGTAATGCTTGCTTCAGCGGCTTTTCCGGGTGTGTTCCCGCCGGTGTGTTTTGAAGTCGAGGGCGAAGACGGCCAAAAGTATGACGAACTTCACGTTGACGGCGGCGTTGTAACGGGAGTGTTTTGCTATTTCAAACCTTTGAGTGAAAGAGGAAATACTGTTAGGAAACCGTGCAGCGTTTATGTGATCAAAAATGGAATCGGTGCGCCTGAACCCAAAGAAGTCAAAAGAAACGCGATAAAGATTCTTGAGCATTCATTTTATACAATGATGAAAATGCAGACGTGGGGCGATTTAACGCGAATCAGCAGACTAGCGCACGCGGACAACGCCCAGTTTGGTTATATGTGTATTCCCAAAGATTATGAGCCGAAGACTAAAAAGATGTTCGATCCCAAGGAAATGCAAATTCTTTTCAACATGGGTTATGTAAAAGGCAAGAACGGCGAGTGGAAAAATAATTTTGCGATCGATTAATGGTGATTTTCTTCATTTTGGGAATTAATAAATGCCGTTGAAGCGTTTTTTTTCTTGCATTTTAGAGTATTGTGGGTTAGCATAGTCTTTTTAAGTCTTATTAAAAAGTTCCAAATTTTTGGAGGTAGGAAGATGAAGCACGCATCAATTATTTCAATTACAGTCTGTTTGTTTTTCATTTCAACATTTTGTGTAGCGGGTTCTTTGCAGCCGACCGCTGCGCCAGGGTCTACAATGAAAACTCTCGACCAAATCGAACCAAGAATTCCCATCCCTGCATCTACAACTGCTGCGAGTGTGTTTACTATTACCGCCAGCGGTTCATATTATCTTCAAGGCAACAGGTTATGTTCTTATAATGGCATAGCAGTCGAAGCCAATAATGTTACGATAGACCTTTGCGGTTATTCACTCATCGGCAGCGCTGCCGTTTCGTATCATGGTATTGCCATAACTGGCCAAAGCAATGTTGAAATTCGCAACGGAACAATTTGCAATTTCGGCGATGGTATATATGAATCATACACAACAGGAACAGGCCATCGCGTAATAGATGTTCGTGCGGTAGCGAACATGAGGACGGGCATTTATCTAGTTGGCTACGGGCATCAGATAAAAGGATGCACATCAATTGAAAATGGTTTTTCTCCAATGGGAAGCGGTGTTTATGGTATATATGCCGGCAACTGCAGCATTGTAAGCGGAAATATCGTTCGCAATAATGGCAAATCTGCTTCAGTTACTGTTTATTCAGTCTTGGGCGGGGATTATTCCACAATATCAGGAAATACTATCACAGATAATGGTAATTTTTCATCAGGCACTGTATACGGCATTATTGTAAATTCAGGTTGTACGGTTATAGGAAATACAGTCTCTAATAATGGGAGATCAAGTAACGGTGGCTATACATACGGTATTTTTTTCTGGGAAGGTAATAGTTTTGCAGATCAAAACACGGCTTATGATAACAACGGTACTAATATGAACCGTCCGGCGAGCTGTACTTTCGGAACAAACCATACGCCGTAATTAGTTGAGGAATCAACAATGAAAAATAAATTATGTTTGTTAATTTTGATTTTGTTTTCAGCAGGAATCACCATAGCTGAAAATATAGATCCACAAAATACCGACAATCAATTTGCTTATGGCGAAAATGTCGGCTGGATAAATTTTGAACCCGGCCAGACAGGCAGTGGCGTATTAGTCGAAAGTGATAAAGTTACAGGCTATATCTGGGGTGAAAATATTGGATGGATAAATCTTTCGCCGAATACTTATGGCGGAGTTATCAACGACGGTTTAGGTCATTTAAGCGGTTTTGCCTGGGGCGAAAACGTCGGATGGATTAATTTTGATCCCGATTACGGCGGCGTATCGATCGATATCAACGGCAACTTTTCAGGTTATGCCTGGGGTGAAAATATCGGTTGGGTCAATTTTGACAGCAGCGAACTTTCAGGTCAGGGTGTTGAAGTTTGCGTTGTTAATTATCAGGATCTTGCAACGATGGCAGAACAATGGCTCAAGAGCGGCAGAGGATGGTCGGCTGATTTATATCTTGATAGCAATATAGATTTTCAGGATTTCAATATTTTAGCAATCTACTGGATGGATTATTGCCCGGATAATTGGTCGTTAAATTAAAGCCTTTTTTTGCGGCTTTTAAGGTGCTAAAAAGCCTTATTTCTCGTTTTTCCTTGCTCTATAGGCAATTTAGTGGTACTATAACCTTTTATAGTAAATTCCAGAAATTGTTATTAGGAGGCAAGAAGAATGAAATCCACATCTGTCATTTCAATTATCGTTTGTTTATTTTTAATTTCCAATCTTTGTTTAGCAGGTTCTTTACAGCCATCAGCTCCGCCTGCTCCGACAATGAAAACGCTTGACCAGGTGGAACCGAGAATACCTATTGCGTTGTCGCCTCCAAATACATACACGATAACAAGTCCAGGCAGTTATTATCTGCAAACAAACCGCATACTCTTGTCGGATTCAAGTGCCATAATAATTGATTCAAATGACGTTACAATCGACCTGATGGGTTATACTGTCAGAGGAAATGCAACTACCTTTCACATTATCGGCACCGGCATATATATTAATAGCGGCCACAAAAATATCGAGATACGCAACGGAACAATCAGCAATTTCGGAACTTCTGGAATTGTAACAGGCGATGCAAGTTGCAGCAATATACGGATTATAAACGTAACCTGCATGTCGAATGTAGGGCTGGGTATAAAGCTTTGGGGCAAATGCAATCGGATTGAAAATTGTCTTATAGAAAATAATACTCAAGGAGGGATAGAGGCCGGGGAAAATGCGGTAATCAGAAATTGTATTGTGCGAGAGAACGGTGGTACAGGTATCACTGTTTTTTCTTATTCAACTGTTAGTGGATGCAGCAGTTACGACAATAACGTTACGGGAATATTTGCTTCAGGAGCAGGGTGTCTTATAGCTGATAACACTTGTCATGAAAATAATATCTTTGGCATTATTGCAAACAGTACTGCGACAATTACTGGTAACAATTGCAGAAATAGCAGTTGCGGCATAGAAGCGGGGGGCCTTATTAAGAATAATTTGGTCAGTGGCTGTACAACAAGTTTCGGCATTCACGCTTACTCAGGCTCAGCAGTGATTAATAACACGGTACAAAGTTGCCTTGGCAATGGTTTCAAGATTGACTCAAGCTGCTCGGTAATCGGAAACACCGCTTACAACAACGGCAGCGCAGGGCCTAATTGTTATGGTTTTGAAATTGCTGAAAACTGTTTAGTGGACCAGAATCTTTCTTATGGTAATCATACTAATATGAATACGCTTGTAAATTGCACAGTGCCAAGCGGCAATCACATGCCCTAGAATATTGAGAATTAAAATTAAAGATCGAGAAACAAACTATGAAAAATAAAACCATTTTAATGCTCTCTATTTTGGTTTTTACATTCCGTTCGGCAAAAGCGGAAGTAATAGTCAAATACGATTTTGGAACTGCTTATAACCTTGCTACCCTTGCTCCATGTATAGTCGCAGACCACATTTCGGTAAGTAATTTTGGCTATGTCGGTAATGGAACAGCTAGTTTTTCCAATCGCACCGGGTATGGAGCATATTACGAAATCTATGGCGGTTGGCCTGGAAGCGAATATTCGAATTATTTCTATTTTAGCGTTACTATTGCATCCGGCTGGAGCCTTAACCTCGATACTCGCAGCATTTGGTTTGATGCAAGAACTACGAGTATGTCCGGGCCAAATGTAGGCAAGGTAACATATCTGACCGGTGCAGAAACGATTTTGAATGACAACCTTGAAATCGGAGGTACCAGTTGGTACACCTACAAGACTTATATGGCATCGGCGCCAACGGGTTTGACCGGAAACGTAGTATTTCGTATCTATGGAAAAGACGCAACAACATACGGAACCTTCTCTGTCGATAACATCATACTAAACGGCACGCTTGTTGCTTTGCCGCCAGCAGAACCGATTGAAAATATAGATCCGCAAAATATGGACAACCAGTACGCGTCTGGTGAAAATGTTGGTTGGATAAATTTTGAGCCAGGACTTGAAGATGCAGGCACAATCGTTTCTCGAGAAAAAGTTGAAGGTTTTATTTGGGCCGAAAACATCGGATGGATTAATCTTTCACCTGAAACTTATGGAGGAGTATTCAACGACGGTTTAGGTCATTTAAGCGGTTATGCCTGGGGCGAAAACGTTGGTTGGATTAATTTTGCCCCCGATTACGGCGGTGTATCAATTGATATCAACGGCAACTTTTCAGGTTATGCCTGGGGTGAGAATATCGGCTGGATCAATTTTAACAGCAGCGAACTGTCAAATCAGGGCGTAAAGGTATGCGTTGTAAATTATTTCCATCTTAAAAAAATGGCAGAGCAATGGCTAAATAGCGGCCCCGGATTAACAGCAGATTTGAAACCTGATACCAATGTCGATTTCGAAGATTTTACAATTTTAGCTGATTATTGGTTTGATTATTGTCCGGGCAATTGGTCGTTGTAAGTTAAACCTTAACTTTTCGCAGGCTTAAAATGCCGCTCATAATTGTAACAACAAGCGTAATCAAATAAGTGATAGCGGTAAACCAGGATCCCCAATCGGCGGTTTGGACGTGTGCCATTTTCACCAAAACAGTTCCGACCGCGAAAGCCTGAATGAACATTTTTAATTTTCCGCTCCAGGTAGCTGGGAATTTTATGCCGCGTGCTTCGCTCCACTGGCGGATTATAGTAACAGTTACTTCTCTTAGTATAATAATAGATACAAAACCCCATTGAATGATTGAGTTTGCAAATGCAGATAAATTGAACAGTTTGGGCTCGCCTATAATGGCAAAAACGATAAACGCTCCGCAGATTAGCACCTTATCCGCAAGAGGGTCGACTATTCTGCCGAACTTACTTGCGACATTAAGTTTTCTGGCGGCGTAGCCGTCAAATAAATCCGTCAAGCCAGCTATCACGAAAAGCACAAATATATAATCGAGATAACCCGGAAAGGAGTAATCTCTGTCTTTCGGCAAAGTTGGCTCGATAAGGAGCAATATTAAAAATATAACAGCCAGCACGAGTCTGCCGCCTGTCAAGATATTTGGTATTTGTTTTATCATTGCCTAGAAGATATTAAAACTCATAAAAAAAATCAAATCATTTCCGTCAGCAAATCATAATCTTTGAAACCTGTGATTTTCGCCTTAACGAAGCTGCCGACCGGTTGATCGCATTTACTAATATAGCAAAGACTGTCGATATGAGGAGCTTGGCCGTAGTATCTGCCGATAGCGGCAGTGTCCTCCGGATTTTCATCAATAAGGCAATCGACTACTTTTCCTTTAAGTGCCTTGTTTTTATCAAATACAATTTTCTGCTGCGCAAGCATCAGTTTTTCGACTCTTTTATCCTTTATCTTCTGCGATAATTGCCCCCCTAGTTCGGCGGCCTTAGTGCCTTGTTCGGGCCAAAAACCAAAACACCCCAGCGCATCGAATTGAGTCGCTTTTACAAAATCCAAAAGCTCATTATACTGCTGTTCAGTTTCGCCTGGAAAGCCGACAATGACGGTCGTTCGCAACACAACATCGCTGATGCCTTTGCGGATTTTTTCAATCAGAGCGGTTATTTTCTCTTTTGTATCCGGCCTGTGCATAGCCTTCAATATATCATTGTTTATATGCTGTATCGGCATATCGATGTAGTGAATGATTTTTTTGCTTTTTGAAATTGCTTCGATAAGCTCATCTGAAATTCCGGTGGGATTGAGATACATCAGGCGAATCCATTTGAGTTTTTCGATTTTTTCCAATTCGCTGATAACTTTCAGCAATCCATCTTTCTCACCCAAATCCATGCCCCAGTAGGTGCAATCCTGTGCGATGACAGAAACTTCAACAATACCGGAATCAGCAAGCTGTTTTGCTTCGGCAACAATCGCATCCAGCGGTTTGCTCCTGAATTTACCCTTAATGGATGGTATGGTGCAGAAGGAGCAATTCCTATCACAGCCTTCCGATATTCGCAAATATGCCCAATGTGCCGAGGTTATCAAGAGTCTGTCTGAATCAAGCTGGACTTTGGTAGTCCAATCTTCGGGACTTTTACAAATTTTTCGTGTTTCACCATTTAAAACATTTTTGATGATATTTACGATTTCATCTCTTGCGCCCAAACAAACGATAGCGTCAATATTCGGGAATTGTTCAAGAAGTTTTTCTTTCATTCTTTCCGCAAGACATCCTGCGACGATCACTTTTTGAATATTTCCTTTTCTTTTTTTTCGAATAGCGTGGCCGATTGTCTCAAGTGCTTCGTCGGCGGCGGGCTTTATGAAGCCGCACGTATTAATCACAACAATATCGGCGTTTTCAGTGTCATAGTCGATAACAAAACCTGCTTGGGCGATAAGCGCGAGCATCTTTTCGGAATCAACCATATTTTTTGGGCAACCCAGTGAAATAAACCCTACGGTTGTGTCTTTTTCTTTATTTTTCGTTTTTTGAGTCATTTCAATAGAATACAAAAAAGTTGATTCAGAATAAAGAACAAACATTTTTTAAAAAAAGGCTTAAATATTATAGTTTAAGTTTGACGGATGCCGAAAAATCATACTATAATAACCAGATTATAGTAAATTAGTGTTAATATAAGAAGAAACGCAAACAAATGGACAGGTTTGGGGCAAAAAAATTAGCAGACATAAAAATTATTTTTGCGGGGTTGATTTTTGTCTTTTTGTTGACGGGCTGCAGAAGTACCCAGGAATTTTTTGATAAAAAACCTATTGAGATTCACTCCCGCGATATCATTAGGGAAGTCAGCCAAATACCTGTCATTCCAGACACTAATAATCCTATGCCGGAATTCTTTGTTGCTCCGCCTGAAATCAAAACTGTAAGCCCGACAGATACTAAACTTTATTATTTTTCAAAAAATCATCCGCCTGAAAAGCTCGCGGAACTTGTTAAATCACAGCTTGGTTATCAGGTTGACATCAATCCGGCAACCAATCAGCTTATAGTGAAGTGTGCGTTGCCGGAAGATGCACTTGTTACGCTTGAATTTTTGCAGCAGGTCGATGTTCCGCCCATACAAATTCGAATTGATTGCCTGATTTCCGAAATATTTGCCGATGTTACTATGGATTGGGAGACGTCGCTGGCAATTGGTGATTTATTCGGCCAGGGCCAAGGCGGACTAAGAACTGTTGGTGATGCGATCTCTGAAACAATCAGCTTAACCGGTGGCGGCCCAGACAATGTGGCTTTTCCAGGTGCCGCGGCAAGAGATGCAGGTAGAGGAAATTCTGGTCTTAGAGTTGGTTTTGCTTCCAACAGCGGTTCGTTTAAGGCTGTCATTGATATGCTCGCAAGCAGGGGATACATGAAGATAGTGATGAATCCGACTTTGCGGACGGTTAATGGTAAGGTCGCAAAAATTACCACATCCGACCAAGTCCCCATAACAAAAACTGTAACGGGTGCGGCGACGAATGCACAGGGTCAAGTGGTTCCATATAGTATTACGGAATATGTACCGGTTGTTGATTCTCTTGAGGTTACGGCCAATGTTTATGCTGACGGTTCAGTCGGTTTGAAAACAAAAGCTAAAATCGGCTCCAAATCTACACCTGAAGGTGCCAGTCAGCAGAGCATTATTACAACCAGAGAAATTGATATAGAGGAAAACAGAATTAAACCTGGCGACAGCCTTGTTATAGGCGGCATCAGGAAATCGGAAAGTGTAGGAATCACCCGCGGTGCTCCAGGGCTTGAAAATCTTCCAGTTTTGGGAATATTGTTCTCCAGCAAGGATCAGGAAGACAAAGTCAAAGAAATTATGTTCATTCTGACGCCGAGCATCTCTTCTGCCGGTATGAATTATGAAACAATGGTTGCCGGCATAAGACAGAAACATATGAAGCCGCAGGAAGACCCGAATATTGTTAAATCATTTATGGAGCCGTTCTGCAAAAGCAAGTATGCCGATTATGTCGAAAAGAAAGCTGCTGAATCCGAAGTTGCCAGGATAAAAGCTGAAGCATTGACAGTTAGAACGCGCGAAGAAATGAGCCGTTTAGTTGATGAGACAAACGCTGAAAAAGCCAAAGCCCAGAATGATATGAATCAGGCCGAAAAAACAAAGGCTGAGGCTCAAACAATTAAAGCGCAAGCCGAACAGGTAAAGGCTGAGACCGAAAAACTCAAGAGCGAAATCGAATTGCTCAAGGTTCAGGCTGATCAGAAAAAAGCAGAAGCAGAACAGGCTCAAGCTGTGGCTATGAAAGCACAGGCAGAAGCCGACAAGAAAAATCAGGATGCAAATCAGGCGATGACCGACGCTGAAACCAAGATTACAGAAGCCGAGCAGAAAATCAAAGAAGCCGATGCCGCAAAAGCAGATGCCCAGAAAAAACAGGCTGAAGCTGAACAGGCAGCTCTTGACGCCCAAAAGGCTAAAGAAGAAGCTGAAAGAATGATCGCCGAAGCGGAAAAAGCCAAGGCAGAAGCGGAAGAAGCTAATAAACCGGCTGACCCCATTATCAACGACCCAAACAACAGGCCTCGTTAGAATCGTTAGTTGGTATATTGCATATTGTATTTAGCATTTGGTATTTGTTTATTTTTTGCGGAAAGCAATCGTAAAAATATTTCGCTTTTCTTTTATATATTTTCTCTCGAAATTTGTTCCCGCGCACTCATTTTCTTTGGCGCCAACTGGTTTAATAAAATCAACCTGCTTAAGTTCATCATCGAAAGCGGCAAATTCCTTTTGCATCCACTGGAAATAATCCTTATGGTCGGTAGCGATGTTTATATGGCCGTGTTTTTTCAGGCAGCGTAAAATTTGTACGATATTCTGCGCACAGACAAATCTGCGTTTATGGTGCGATCTTTTCGGCCAGGGATCAGGGAAATAAATATGAAAGCAGTCGACGCTGTCTGTTGCGATATTCTTTTCGATAAACATTGCCGCGTCTGTTCTTATCATACGAACGTTTGTTAAACCTTTTCGACCCATCCTGTCGACAGCGAACAAATAATACTTCCTTGCCCATTCGATTCCGAGAAAATCTACCGCGGGCGATGCAGCAGCCTCATTTACGAGAAACGTGCCTTTGCCGCTTCCTACTTCGATGTGGACAGCGTTTTTGCGTCCGAAAACATCTGGAAAGGATAATATCCCTTCGAAGTCTTCAAACTTCATAGCGATTTTTTCAAATTCTTTTGGTTTTCTATTAGCCATATTAATATTTTGCTTATTTTACACATTCCTGAATAAAGTCAAGATTGATAATATTCGATACAGATTTTATGGAACTTTAGCGTCTGTTCCTGCGTAAATAAATTAGGCTTGGTTTATAGGGATATTAAAATGATAAGACCAATAAAACTACGGCGGAAACGCATATTGGTTGATGTTGATACCCAAATTGACTTGTTGGTTGCCAGCGGCGCCAACTGCATCAAGAATCATCGCAGGGTTTTGATGAATATTCGCAGAATCGTGGCCTGGGCAAGAGTAAAAGATATTAAATCCGTTTCCACAGTTCTTTGCAGACCTCAAAATAACGCAAGCCATTGCTGCATTGCGGGGACTGCAGGGCAAAAGAAAGTTTCATACACCTTACGTCGGAATCGAGTCGGTTTTGAATCCTGTAATTCCACAGATTTGGCAAGAGACCTGTTAAACAACTATGAACAGATAATTTTAAGCAAACGCGTCGATGATCCGTTTGAAGAACCCAGAGCTGAAAGACTGTTGACGGAACTTAGAGCCGATGAATTCATCATAATCGGCGCACCTGCGGAAGGGGCGGTTACCACGACAGTGCTTGGCCTTTTGCAAAGAGGTAAAAGGGTGGTTGCTGTTACCGATGCGATCGGCTGCTATGACAGGAAGAACGCTGACGTTGAATTCCGTAAATGGCAGGCAAAGGGCGCGATTCTGGTTGAGACAAAAGATTTAGCCGGTGCTACGCATTTGAAAACAGCGGGCATTTGCAACTGCAAAATATGCAATATGACCGAAAAAGAATACCAGACGCAGGTCAGCGCTTAAATTAATTATTTTTTCCTTACCGCTTCACTAAGCGTGTAATTCATAACTGTGAATATAGTTGTGTTATCGATATAATTTCTGCTGTTGATTCCAAAATAAGCATCGGAGCCAATATTATCACAGCCGATAACATAATGAGTAAACATTTCGGCGTTTTTACCTTTGGCGAAAATAGGCACGAGTGAATTGGTATGCCCCTGTGAATTATAAGCCATTTTAGGAATGGAATTCGGGCCATTGCTTTGAATATCTGCCAATGAATTTTCTTCGCCTGTCAAAAATCCACATTCGTGGTCGGCAGTAACAATCAGCAGAGTTTCATCCCACGAGCTGTTGTTTTCGACCCAACTGTTTACCGCTTCAACCGCGGAAAGAAAATCAAGCTCTTCTTCAATCATTCTTTCTTTATTGTTCCCATGATTTGCCCAGTCGACCGCACCGCCTTCTATCATAAGACAGAAACCGTCTTTGTCTTTATTCAGCACATTCAAAGCGCCTTTTGCCATAGTAGCAAGCGAAGGTACATTGCTGTTGAGTTCCTTGCCTGCCGCACGTGCCAACTGTGTTGTATTTGATGTTTGAACTATACCGATAATTTTATCCGCTTTGATATTGCCGTCTGCAAGCTGCTGAAAATCGTCTTTTGTTTCAATTAGCTTAAATCCATTTGCTTTTCTTTTTTTCAGTTTCTCCCACAATTCTTTGTTGCCGACATATTGATAATCCGCTTTGTTTTTTGCGTTGCCGTTATCATCATAGAAGGGGTTGCCCGCACCCATAATTACATCTAGTTCGCTTTTAAAAATCATCTCGTATGCAATCTCGGCCATAGAAGCACGGTTAGTAACATGCGCTCCGGCTGCTGCTGGTGTTGCATGACAAAACTGGACGGTCGTTATTGCGCCGGTTGCATATCCTCGTTCGGAAGCTAAATCAAAAATCGAAGTTATCGGCTGATTGTTGGTGCTCCAATTTATATTGCCATTTGAGACTTTAACACCTGTATACATTGCAGTTGCTGCTGCCGCTGAATCAGTAGCGTTAGTTCTTGCCCATTCCATATTCTTCCACATCTCCGATGGGTTGTAAAATCCAAAAGCAGCACTTGCGGAATGTGTCTGCATAGATAATCTTATTGGAAAATCAAGTTTTTCCATCGGATTGCAGCGAAGATACATATTTGCGGCGTTAAGAGTGTTGAAGCCCTGACCATCGCTTATCATAAGAATAACGTTTTGTTTTGCTTCTGCCAGACATCCGAAGATGAATAACAATGTTAGCCATAAAATCCTAATGTTCTTCATATCTTTCCTTAAGATTGATTTTTACTTAATTAAAAGCCCCATTTGTTTGTGATAATTTAGGAAATGTTTAGGATTATATTAAATTTTTGGCGGTTTTCAACTGTCATGCTGGCAGGGCTGTCTGCTATTTTGCCAGATAAAATGCTCCAAGAGAAAGAGATGTTCTCCTTTTATCTCCTTGTTAATAAATAGCTTATAACTCAAAATCTTGATAGCTTGCCCAATGGCACATTATTTGCACTTACTATATTTAATTAGATAGAGAGTCTATATATGACCATAGATGGCGTAAAAGTATTGATTAACGGTTTCGATTGGGCTTTGCCGCAGGCGATAAAGCAGATTTTCGAAACAAAAAGCGTTGAATTGCTGATGGTAAATCGGGCTGATGAAGCTCTTAATGTTCTTCAGCAACGGCGGATTCACACAGCCATCGTCGATATGGACGCCAAAACGCTCAATGGTTTGAGTATGATAAAAATTATACGCGGCAGCTTTCCGACATTGCCTTGTATTTTGCTCGCCGATGAAGCGGAAGAAAAATTGCTTTCGACCGCTCTTGAGCTTGACGTGTTTAGCGTAATGAACAAACCGGTTGATATCGGGCTGCTGAAAAATCAGCTCAACCGGCTTTTCGTAAGAAGATATGACAGTAATTTATTTAATAGTTGAAAGGAAACAGGAATGAAAATCAGACCATTGGCTGCCAAGGTGCTCGTGGAACGCATCGAGGCTGAAAGCAAAACCGCCGGCGGTATTGTTCTGCCGGATTCAGCAAAAGAAAAACCACAAAGAGGAAAAGTTGTCAGCGTTGGCGAAGGCAGAATGCTCGATGACGGCTCACGCAGCCAGATGCAGGTTGCGAAAGGTGATGAAGTGCTCTTCACAAGTTATGCCGGTACGGAAATCAAACTCGACGGCAAAGAGTATCTCATTATGGAAGAAACAGATATTATGGCAGTTATTGAAAAATAATACCAAATGGTATTATTGCTCGCGCGTTGCGAGGTTTGCAAATTTTTTTGCCGGCTTCGCTTTACCCGCGGACAACAATAAAAATAATTTTTAGAATCCGTTAAACTGGAGAACAAAAATGGCAGCAAAAAAAATAGCTTACAATACAGAGGCACGCGAGGCCATCCGTCAGGGCATTAAGAAACTTGCCGCTGCGGTAAAGGTTACGCTTGGTCCTTGCGGAAGAAATGTAGTTCTTGAAAAATCTTTCGGCTCACCAACCGTTACAAAAGACGGCGTTTCGGTAGCGAAAGAAATCGAACTCGAAGATTCTTATGAAAATATGGGCGCACAGATGGTTAAGGAAGTCGCAAGCAAAACAAGTTCAGTTGCAGGCGATGGTACAACCACAGCGACAATTCTCGCTGAAGCGATTTTCGAAGAAGGTCTGAAAAATATCACAGCCGGCGCTAATCCGATGCAGGTAAAACGCGGTATCGATATGGCTGTTGAGAAAATCGTCGACGAGCTTAAGAGAATGAGCACAAAAATCGAATCGAGCAAGCAGATCGAACAAGTCGCTACCTGCTCTGCAAACCAGGATGCTGAAATCGGCAAAACAATGGCACAGGCAATGGAAAAGGTCGGCAAAGACGGCGTTATCACCGTTGAAGAAGGCCAGAGCCTTGAGACAGTTGTTGATCTCGTTGAAGGTATGCAGTTCGATAAAGGCTATATCAGCCCTCACTTCATCAATAACTATGATGATATGACCTGTGTACTTGAGAAACCATTCATCCTGATCAACGAAAAGAAAATCAGCTCAATTAAATCGCTTGTTCCTCTGCTCGAAAAAGTAGCAAAGGCAGGCAGACCTCTGCTCATCATCGCAGAAGACATCGAAGGCGAAGCACTTGCGACATTAGTAGTTAATAAACTCCGCGGCGTTCTGCAGTGCGCAGCGGTTAAAGCTCCAGGCTTTGGCGACAGACGCAAAGCAATGCTCGGCGATATCGGCGTTCTCACTGGCGGCGAACCAGTATTCGAAGATCTCGGTATCGATTTGGAACACGTTGAGCTTTCACAGCTCGGCCAGGCTAAACGCGTTACTATCGACAAAGACAACACAACGATCGTAGAAGGCGCAGGCAGCACAGACGAAATTAAAGGCAGAATCGAACAGATCAGACGTGAGATCGATACTACCACAAGCGATTACGATATTGAAAAACTTCAGGAAAGACTTGCGAAACTTTCAGGCGGCGTAGCACAGATCAACGTTGGCGCAGCGACAGAAGCTGAAATGAAAGAGAAAAAAGCACGCGTTGAAGACGCACTTCATGCTTGCAGAGCCGCGGTTGAAGAAGGTATCCTCCCAGGCGGCGGAGTTTCTATGCTCCGTGCTTTAAAAGCTCTCGATAAAGTAAAAGCAAAAGACGATGAGAAAATCGGCGTTGATATTGTAAAACGCGCGGTTGTCGCTCCGATCAAACAAATCGCAGCCAACGCGGGCCTCGATGGTTCTATCGTTGCTCAAAAAGTTATTGAAAGCAGCGAACAGAATTTTGGTTATAACGCTATGACAAAAGAATACGGCGATATGATCAAATTCGGCGTTATCGTTCCGACAAAAGTCGAACGTACAGCTTTGCAGAATGGTGCATCGATCGCATCACTGCTTCTGACAACAGACGCTGTCGTAAGCGAAATTGCTGAAAAGAAAGAAACCGCTCCGACAATGCCACAGCATGGCGGCGGAATGTACTAACTTAAGTTAAAAGTGAATAGTTTAAGAATCCCGCACTTGTTTCAAAGCAGGTGCGGGATATATTTTATGATGTTTAATTTTTATTCCAATTCGTTTAGCGGTATTTCGAAAGGTTTCGCAAAAGGTCTTTTCGTTACAGGCCTTTTACTTTTTGGTTTCGGCCTACTAGTTTGGATTTTCAAGGAAATTCTCGCCATTATCGCTGCCGGGATTTTTATGGTCGTTGGCGTCGGCTGCTGCCTTAAAGCAATCAGGATTTATTATCTTGCGTGGAAATTCGGCAGAAAAGGCAAGGACGATGATAACTCCGGCCGAAGCGATAATGTCCGCGTCCGCATTCAATAATACAAAAAAAACGCTCCTTTGTCATTCTGAACGGATTTCCGCAAGACGGAACGAAGTGAAGAATCTCGTTTAACCGTTTGCCTTTATAATTGTATCTAATATCCTTGCCATAGCGTTATTGATTCTTTCAAACTTACCCAAATCCGAAAACACCTTCTCTGCATTTTGAATATATTTTTCCTTCACAATCTCATTCGGGAAATTATCAAACAATGCTTTTGCGTAATGGTAAGTCGTTTCGAGATGAAATTGAAAACCAATAACTCTGTTGTCAATTATATATCCCTGATTTTTTGTTGCTTCGCTGGAAGCTAAATGAACCGCACCTTTTGGCAAGTCGAAAGTATCGCCGTGCCAGTGGAATGCGTTGATTTTTTCTGAAAAACAATTTGCGAGAATAGTATTTTGCGCTTCTTTTACAGGCATTAGATCAAACCAGCCGATTTCCTTGTATTTATTGCGATAAACTTTCGCGCCCAGACTTGCCGCGATCAATTGCGCACCAAGACATACGCCGATTACGACTTTTCCATCATCGATTGCTTTTTTTATAAATTTTTTCTCGTCAGTAAGCCACGGATATTTCGCATCATCGTTTGCGCTCATCGCACCACCCATAATTATCAGCCAATCAAAGCTGTCGATGTCTGGGAGTGATTGATTAAGATAAAAATGCGTTGAAGTAGAAGGAATATTTTTTTGTTTAAAATATTCGCCCATAGTTCCAAGTCCTTCAAATGGCAAATGCTGTAGCCAATGTACTTTCATAATTATTTTCCAGACAAAATGCTTGCTAAACTTTCCATTGCTCTTTTCGCATCGCCAACAGGTTCTTCGGTAAAAGTACCATCTGCTAATCTGTTCCAGTTTGGTGAGCCTTCACCATCACGATTGACAATTATGTGATTGTAACTCTTTGCAGTCTCAATTTCCAAAACAGAATCATTAATGCGCTTTTTTACATCTTCTAAAAATTCCGCATCGATATGTCGCTTATGAAAAGCGATACGGTTGTATTGTTTATCTGTCATAAATGCTTTAATGAACGAATGGCGTTCGAATCCGCATTTTTCAGCAAATTGAATTTCATCTTCGCTTATCGGCGTTACGAAAACAGTTTCGATCTTGATACCTTTAAGCCTTTGCGCAGCAAGCATTGGCGGCACCATTGGGTAATACATCTCCATTAAAATAGTTTGCTCGCGATAATTGACGATCAAATCCAGATTTACGGCCTGCGTGAAGCCGTGGCATTTGCCGATAACGAAGTGGTCGTTCTTCGCAAGAGCGGCAAGTTCATCTTCAGCCCGCCAGCAGTCCGGGTCGTTCCAAACCTGTAATTCATCCGGCCGAGGGATATTATGCCGTGATGCTTTGCTTTTAATTACCGATAATTTTATAAATTTTACGTCAGGCCTAAATTGTTTTACCGCCGCCGTTAGCGGCCCTTTGCCGACGCAACTTGGCCCTGATAATAATATTAGTCTTTTTTCCATTCGGTAATATTTAAATGCTTTGCGATTGTTTGGCAATAAAAATAATATAGCTATTGCATTGATTTATTAAGAGGTTTTTTATTCTTGGAAGGTTCGTTTTTTTTATGATTCATTCATCACAATCGTCTTTTTTGTTTGCCATCGGACAAAATGCGGCGCTCCGCAAATTAGATATGTTCCAGCGATTATCAAGATTACCAAACTGATGATGCTATTCATCTGATGGTAGTTTATAGTGTCCTGCCTTTTGTATATAAATGACTGTATTATCATTGGAATATAACCAACCGATTTGCCAAAACAGTACATACCTCCTATAACTGATACAAGCCTGTAAGCAAAAGGGATCCATTTGATTTGCGCATCAACATTTTTAATTTCTTCGCTGCCGGCAATTTTTAAAGCTATCTTATCACGTTTTTTAAGAATGCCTGCAATTACCAGGATTATAAAAATCATGAATAATACTAACAGTGATATTCCAAACATGTCATCTATCATTCCATGAGGATTTCTGCAAAAATGCGGCAGTATTGTTACCATTATTTGCAAAATACTTAGACATACCATTGCAAGCCAATAAACTCCGATTATTGTTATTAGTATTTTTGCAAGTGCCTGCATTTTATTCATTGTTTCACCTGAATTTAAGCATTGAATCTTTTGCTCTGCCACCAAACAAACTTTGGTGCTCCGGCGATGAGATAAATCATCAAAAATAGCATTAATAAATGATATGTCTGTAGATATGGAAAGCCATTTTCAAATACTCTGTTGCCTTGAACAATATTTGTGATCAATTCTCTGGACGCTTTTGGCAAGTCGATTAAAAAATTTGCAGAAAGAAAAATGATTTTTTGGCTCTTTGCAAATAATATCAAACCGAGAAGAACAAGCCCAATTCTCAATGAAGAAGTAAACCATGCTTTTGGATTTTCAACCGGTTCCTCATTCGGCAGAATTTTCGCAATAAGCCAATTGTTATTTATTATGAAAAATTTTATGATCGCCGCAAGTACAGCGATGAAAATGACAACGGTAGTAATACTGATTATGAATTCTGTTAAAAAGTCAAGTTCCCATATCAGATTGTTCAAAATAAAACATTGTGCTAAAACGGTAAGTGAAAAAGAAATGCCCAAAATTATAAGCAATGTCTTTGCGATTATTTGATTTTGTCCGACAACGGCAAATCTTTCTTTAAGAGTTTGTTTATTTTGTTCCATAATTCTTTCGCAAAATTTTCACAACTTAAATAGATATACTAAATACAAAATACCACATACGTTATCTATTCTCAATTGTCATTTTCGGGCTTTTTACAATTATCTATTTTTTTTGTGTGGCAACATCGGAAAAGCGTGTTGTTTTTTTGAAACATTCTTTTAAGTTCGACTCTTTAAACACGTTAGCACCCATAAAATCGGTAATTTCAATACTGGTAAAGGCATCAATGTTGTTATTTGTCAACATATTGATAAAGTTTAGCATTATACGTAAATTACATAAATTTACTTATAAGACGTTAAGTTTATTGCTTATAGATGTTTGTGAATGCAGATAGAATGTGAGTAAAAATTGGAAATTTTCTGGCACAGACTTTGCTTATTTATAGATACTTTATTACTGGGTGGGCTAACACTTTGGTGTTCCCAGGAGGATGAAGAAGTGGATTTGCCCGCCTGTGTACGCAATCAGAGCAAACCTATAAAAACTTGGCTCTGTCTAAATATGCGTTTGGTTCTGGAGCTGGCCAGGAGGAGGCAGCTCCTTTTTTTATGCGCAGAATAAGTTGCCCTTAAGATTTAGGTCAATTCCCGTTTGTTCGCAACTTGCCATCTTCCATTTCTAGCGTTCGGTCAAATATGTCTAGTGCTCTGTGGTCGTGCGTAACAACAATCACACCGGCATTTTGTTCATGGGCAACTTTAGCAAAGAGTTCCATCACCTGCCTGCCTCGGGTGCTATCAAGTGCTGCTGTTGGTTCGTCTGCAAGAATAAGACTTGGCTGATTTGCTAAAGCACGGGCAACTGCCACTCTCTGCTGCTCACCGCCGGAAAGTTGTTTTGGCAAGTTTGTTGCTCTTTCTGCGATACCAAGATATTCAAGAAGTTCCATTGCACGTTTTTTTGATATCTTTGCAGGCTGATCATTGATTTCCATTGCCAGCCGAACATTTTCAACGGCTGTTAGAAAAGGAATCAGATTGGCTTTTTGAAAAACAAATCCAAACTTCTGGCGTCGAAAAGTACGGACATTTACTCGAGATTCATGATTTTCAAAAACTACGGTATCATCAATTGTAATCCTGCCGGTATTGGGTGGACCAATAAGCCCTAATAATGCAAGCAGGGTTGATTTTCCAGCTCCGCTTGGACCGAGCAAAGCGACTATTTCGCCTCTTGATACTGAAAGACTAACATCTCTTACCGCGATAACTTCTGTATGCCCGCTTCCATACACTTTCGTTAAGTTTTCAGCTTTAAGAGCAGGATATTCAGAATTTTGTTTCACGAAAGTACCTCATTAGGCTCAACACTTAAAGCTTTTGCAATTCCGACTACGCTGCTGACGATCGAAATCAAAACCACTATCCCTGCCAAGACCCAAAGATCGTCTGGGATCAGGACAACTTTGCGAGGAAAATACGGGAATATCCAATGTCCGATACAATATGCTAATCCATAGCCCAATGTGCCGAGTAGAACAGCCTGCTGAAGGATGAGATTAAAAATGACTCCATTCCTTGCACCCATCAATTTCAGCATTGCGATATCATGAATCTTATCAAGTGTTAATGTATAAAGTATCAAAGCCATGATAATGGCCGATACAATTATGAGCAGTCTTCGGAAGAGTCCCAGTTGTTTTTTTGAGCGTTCTACAACGCCGGAGAGAAGAAATTGCCTCTGTTTTTCATTGCTGTATATACTAACATCAGACCATTTGCTGATTATTGATTGAACCTGTTCGGGATTGATGCCGGGTTTTACTTTCACAATTACAGCACTTATAGCAGGCAGCGATAAAGCTGGAAGATTTGACATGGGGCCAAGGGTGCGTTCTACAGTTTGCGGCAATGAACGGCCAATATCGAGGTTTTTTGCTCTTGTATTACGCGCCCAGCGTTCTAATCTGATTGCTTCTCCGGGGGTGTCAAACTGTATTGCCTGCGCATCTGCAAGAGTAAAAAAAGCCATCCCATCGCCTGCCGGCGAATTCATTGCACGGGTAAGGCCGACAACGCTATAAATATCTTTGCCGAATTTTATTTTTTCACCTAACGACAATTTAAGGGATTCATCTGCCAGCATTTCATAATGCGCTTGTCCCAATGCACGGCCTGCAACTATCGGGAGCCAGTTGCCCTTATCCTGCGGCCATGAAAGACCCTGGACAGTTACTCTCCAGGGCTTGTTGTTTCGCTGACGTTGCATAGTATGAGATACAAATGCATGACTGCTCATAACCCCGGGCACCGCTAAAACACGGTCTTCTAAATTTTTGGACATTCTTGAAATTTCGGCGAAAGGCCCGCGTGTATCGTTTTGCACAACCCAAAAATCCGCTCCAAGTCTGTCAACAAGCAGCGTGGCATCCTGAACAAGACCGCGATAAATGCCGCCCATTCCCATAACTATCATTAACAGGAGTCCTACACCGAATGTTGTCAAAACAAATCGTCCGAGGTTATGATTAATATCTCTGGTTGCGAGATTCATTTTAATTTCACTGCTCTATGTTCAATTATTGCTTTTCCGCCGTTGGTCGGCCAGATTACAACTTCTTTATCTTTTATTCCGCTTAATATCTCGACAGTATTTTTACATTGTAAACCAATTTCCGCATTTATCCATTTTGCGTGGCGTCCGTTACTAATGAAAAATCCGGCTTTGCCATTTCTCCATATAATAGCCGTCGACGGCACAAGTAATGCGTTCTCTTTGGTTGCGGTTTGAATGTAAACTTCAGCCCTTTGTCCAATTGCCCATTTTTCTGGAAGTTCCTTAATCGTAACATCTACAAGGAACTCTCGTGTCTCTCGATCCGCAAGCGGTGCAATCCTCGCGACAGTTCCTTTATAAGATTTATTTGGTGCAGAGCGGAAAACTATGCGGGCAGGCTGCCCTATTTCCAGTGAATTCATTGTTGATTCATCGACCCACGCCGAAACCCAAATTTCCTTAAACGAAATAATATCTAATATCATATTGCCCGGCACTGCTATATCGCCGGGATTGCGATAACGCCTGATAATCAATCCATCAAATGGAGCAGTCACAGTAGTATCTGCCAATCTCTCCTGATAGTACCGCAATGATGCCTCTGCTTTAGCTACCAATTCTTCAGCTTCGATTTGTGCGGATTCGGACCGATTTAATTCAGCATTTGCGACATCCATACGCTGTTGAGCTTTCTCAAACTCATCCAGACTTATTGCTCCGCTGTCTACCAATTGAGACATTCTGGTGAAAGTGCTGTTAGCTTCTTTGACTGTCGCCTCTGCACTTTTAATTTGTGCTATTGCTTTTTTCAGACTTGCCTTTGTCGCCGCTAATTCAGCCTTTGCGATTTCTATTTGTTGCCGCAGGTCTTCAGCGTCCAGTCGCACAAGAACTTGTCCCTTGGTCACATTATCGCCCTGATCAACAAGGACTTCTGTGATGCGCCCAGAAATTTTAGGGCTGATTGTCGCGTGTATCCGAGCCTCAAGAGTTCCGGTTCCCATTACTTCCGCGATGATAGAGCCGATCTCGGCAACACTTGATTCAACTTTGACAGGAGCAAAACGAAAATAATATACAACTATTGCAAAGATCAATAATGCTAAAATATATTTCCAGAATGCCAAAAAACGTTTATTCCACATATTTTCACCTGTTTTTTTTGAAATGCTGCTTGTATTCTTTTAAGAATTTTTCTAAAACCTGTTTCCGCAATTCAATTCCTTCGGCCCAGGAATGAAGTAGTCCAAATCCTTTATCTGTCAGACTGTAATTTCTTTTGGCAGGGCCGGTTCCGTTGGTATCCCAATTTGATTCGACGAACTTGTCTTTTTCCAAATATCGCAAAGTCCTGTAAACCATTGCAGGATCAGGTTTTGTTTTTTGAAATCCGAAGTTATTCAATCTCGTCATCAGTTCATATCCATAAGAATTACCCTGTGATAGAAAGAATAAAAGACATGGTTCAACAAAACGTATCATTTTTCCGCTTGGGCATTCACATTTCTTTATTTTATATTTATTTGCTAGTTTACTGCCTTCAAACATACCTTATCTCACTTTCACATCTATATGTAAACTACATATAGAGATTTTATGCTATTTTGAAGAAAAATTCAATTATAAAATCAAAGTATTGTTTTCAGGAAACTGCTCGATATGTGGCGGTGACTACGAAAAATTATTTATGCGGTTTCGCTGAAGCTTTCTAGTTTTTAGTAAATACAGAGTGGTATTCTTAAAATTTATCAAGACAATGGTTATGCAAACAAGAATTGCGGCTATTAAGGAATAGATAGGTGTATAATGGGCGATAGTGGACTCGAACCACTGACCCGCTGATTAAGAATCAGCTGCTCTACCAACTGAGCTAATCGCCCTAAACATTTGATTTACATAAAGTTATAGCACTATAACTTTTGTTCAGAAATATTAAACCGCCCATTTTATTCCCAACAAGCCAATTTTGCAAGAAAATTAGAGGTAAGTTATATTACTTTGGAAGCGAAAAAAAATCAGCTGCCTAAAATGATTGGAAAGGCATCTGTAAGGTTGTCATATCTGTTCAGCACATCATTTCATAATGTAAAGAATTTACGCCGTAACTTATTTACTTGCACAGTGTTACATATTATAATAACGTCCTTGTATAGGAGTAGTATAATATGTATGTAACATTGCGTGAAATTGCAAAAAGAGCTTCTGTGTCACAGACGACGGCATCACTAATTCTGAAGGGTGGCGCAGATTCCAGCCGATTTTCACCTGAAACGGCAAAACGCGTCCGCGATATCGCGACAGAAATGGGTTATCGTACCAATCGAACAGCCGCTATATTGCGCAATCAGAAGAACTGTTTGATTGGTGTGTTGAGCGGCGGTTATCGTATGGAATATTTTGGAGCACTGCTGGAGGGTCTCAGCAATGTTGTTGAGCCTAAGTACGGAACCGTTCCTGCGATACATCATTATAACGGTGAAATCGAAAGACATAACCTGCAAATGTTTATCGATATGCGTTTGAGCGGCATTATCTCTTTCTGGTCCGGCGATGAGAAGAGTATTCCCTTGTACCGTGAAATCATCAACCGTTATGGAATTTCATTAATTCTTTGTGATTCACAAATTCCAAATCTTGATGTTCCGTGTTTAGCGGCAAATGATGAGAAACTGGCGTATATGGCAGCGACAGCCTTGTTACAGGCAGGCCACAGAAAAATTCTTGGATTAATTTTTCAGCAGCAACATGAAAGAAAAGCTGTTGATTTAATTGCAGGCTATCGCAAGGCAATGTCTGAATCTAATTTGGCCAATGCAGATTTTGTTACAGCTCCTTTTGAAGTAAAACCGGTTTATGCAAAAGAATATACTGATTTAATTGCGCAGTATGTTGATGTAGCCATAAAAAGAATTGAACCAGGAAAATGTAAATATACTGCTGTGTGGGTTCAAGACGACTTGATTGTTTATGATTTAATCTTTAAGCTTAACAAAGCAGGCATAAAAGTGCCTGAAGATATTT
>Ga0154577_1073_pt2 | contig 26179 bp, 15 predicted proteins | sample RifGroF2_FD_116006 | JGI IMG/M metagenome (GOLD analysis project Ga0154577, IMG submission 116006) | Planctomycetes bacterium GWF2_42_9
GCGGGAAACTGCTCAGTTCCGCTCCCCTGGTATTTAAATAGCGCGAATAATTATAACGCGCAACAAGAACAGTCCAGCGTGTGCCGGGCCCGAATTTTTCGCCTCGTGCAGTGATATCCTTTACCGGCATGGCACATTCGGCAGTCCAGTGACTGTCTTTATCGTGCCAGTTGTTTACAGTGCCGTAATTTTGAGCGGCCGTTTTGAAGCCGCAGGTGTAGCCTTCAAAGCCGCTGGGCAGGCCTAATCGCCCGCTACTTGGGAAAAAGAAGGTGGATTTTTTTGAAAACGGGGTTGCATAAATTTCCCAGTACCAACTTTGATCAGCGGGCTTTATGAATAACTCACAGATATCGCCGAGTTTATAATGGAACAGGCCGTCTGCAGCGCCTTCAGCAACTATATCCGAATCGTTGAAATCAATTGCAAGATAAAGATTGTTGTTATCCCATGCCATCTGTAAAGAGCCTGTCTCCCGGGGCATACCGGAGCTGTTCAAGGCATCTTTGGGCAGTTCGAGTTTATAACCAGGTGCTTTCTTCCAGACTTTCTCATCGAGTCTGCCGTCGATATTAACGGCAGATGTCGCCCTAGCGGCAGTTATCTGCCTAGTATCGATCCGACAGGCCTGATTTGTGCCGCAGTAATTACACCCGGCAAACGGAACCATAATAAAAAAGGATAAGAAAAATGTAAGTCGCATAATTCATACCGCCGTTCTAATTTTTGTCGCGTCTGGTTTTTACCTGGTAACAGCTTCATCTTTTTTGACCCGTCATAGCTGCTATCTCTGAAGCGATATACGCCATAATTTATATTGGCAACTTCGCCAAAAGTATCAAGTGGCCATTATTTTTTTATACTTTTGAAATTCACGGAATTTATCTGGCGCAGTAAAAATCAAGACTAGGTGATTCCTTAATTATATAGATCTAGGGATTCTAACAAATCTGTTCTAGCTTGGTGATAAGCAGAAGGATCAATCTCCCAGTCAGTAGCAGACCTAACAATTTCAGCCACGATATTAGCCGCGGCAGTGTCGTTTTGCGCTTCCAACAACTTTAAGAGGGTGAAATCCTGTAATCCATCCCTGAACGCAACCATTCGCATGGAACCTCTCAAGCCAGATGGGGACTTATAATAAAACCAGCTATCTCCAACAGGGTGGCCTGGGTTTTGCGTACCATCAGGAAGCGGACCTATCGAAGAGGTGTATGGGTTGGCCCCTCGGTACCTGTTTGCTGCCCAATTACAATAGCCTTGGGCATTATAAAAATACGCTAGCCAAGGATACAAACGGCCACTTGTTAGTCTCAAATCCAGATGTCTGTTCGGGTACTCTGGAGGATACGGACTGCAACAACTGTATAACCAAACCTCGTTACCGTCAGCAAGACGCTGATTAACAAGATTTTGATTAGCTGCTAAAGTAGGTAAATTTAATACCTCTATACTCACCATAGGCGAATAATTTGTTGGATTAAAAAGTATAGCATCAATATTCTTCATACCCGGCATATTTGTGGCAAATACATTATGTAACGATTGGTAAACACCTACATCAGCTGGCTCATCAATAAGATGTTGTACATAAATTGATTTCCATCCTTTGGCATCCAGGTGTTGGTAAAGGGCATCCCAGAATATTGTCAGAAAATACAACCTCGCCTGGTTAATCGCATCGCTTGGCAAAACTGTTACCCGTTGCCCCGTTGATATATGCCAGGAATAAACAGCATTAAACGTGGCATGTGCTCCTTCAAACTGCGTAAATCCAAGATCTGAGAACATCTCAACCCAACGATCAAAATTAGTATAGTCAAAGGTATAGTTGCCATTATCATCGTGACGCGTCTTTATCAATGGGTAAGTTCCTTCTGCCAATGGAGTCATTACAGATCTCTCACCGAAAGACCACATGACACGACCTGACTTCCTCAGCAATCTCCAATGCTCATCGCTCCACCAAGCTGGCAACGTAGAATTTGTAGTTAAATTTTCTGGAGCACGCTCAATCCAATGGCCTAGTTGCATTGCAGGGTTTTTCGGCAATGTCACGTCGTGGACTCTTATATTATAAGGCAATTTTATTTTCTCTGAACCCATTTCGAATTGTATATAGCCGATATATGTTCCTGAAACTGCGTCAGTAGGAATTTCAATATCTATCAAAACCGCCGAATATTGACCACTTGTCAAAACCAATTCGCTGGCCTCAACTAACACTTCGGCAACATTGAATGGTGCCATTCTTGTAAAAGAAGTATGCCATGACGTTGGCGGCACTACTCCTGCAGCAGTATTACCACAACCATTTGTATTGGCTTCAACATAAACAGTTTCGAGATGGTATGACTTTGATATTTCGCCCAAACGGATGCCATTAGCGTCTATAGCCGGCAAAATCGTAAATTTGCATGTACCGTTTGTTGGTGCCATAACGGCGTACTGAAAAGCCGCAGTACCACCTTTGGGCAAACTGATCGGCTCGAAGGAACTTTTTTCAGCGGGAGTTTGGTCAGGAAAAACACGATCTAAAGAGTCAACGCATACGGCATAAAGGTCATGAAAATATTTGTCATTCAAATAATCAGTAACACTTTTGATATCAGAAACGCTAAGGCAGCGATTAAAAACAATTATTTCAGCAATACTTCCAAGGTATTGGCGAGGATATTGCGGATCTGCTCCAGCATGGGCACCAATATCGTACCCTGTATGAAAGCTTGTAACCCGCGAAAAAACTGGCGTATCGTCAATAAGTACATTATTGGTGTCTCCATCTTCAAATTCAAAGAGTTCAGTGCTTGAGGAACCATTTTTGCGCACTGTATAAATTCTGAAGTTATCATCCATCGAAACTATATTATGCTGAATATCAGTGGTGGTCCCATTCGCCAGAAAAGCCATGAATTCATTGGCACTAAGTTGAGTATAGCCTATACCATATCCGTCACCGTTTGAACGATAGGGGTCGTTATCTGCCGCTAGGAGAGGACGATGATAGCTTTGACCAGAATTTTGGATTTTATTTTCAGCCACAATAAAAATGGTAGTCTCTGACCCTATACACAGTGAATTAATATTCATGTAGCTATCAACACCATCAAATACTATTGCAGATTTACCGCCCAGTTTCTCCACACTGGAATCCCATATTGGCTGATTTACACTAACATTCTGGACCGCGTTATCAGAGGTGGTGTTGAATCCAGCCATAATGTCCTGCCACGCAGATATCTTATCACCATTTTGAAGGCCTGAACCGGCCGGAACAATTGAGCTAAGATTCGAAGCATCGAGCCAAAGAACAAGACCATCAAAAAGCTGCCATGAAGAAGGGGTAACGTTTGGCGTATAAGTAATCCTAAGCTTGTCTTTTCCATTTTCTGAGATAATAGTCCAATCCCAACAGTTATTTGAGTCCCCCACTTTTACCAGGCTGCCTTGAAGTGTGATCTCATTAGCAATCATAACATCGTAGCTTGTTTTAGCATAGAGTTGGCCACCATTTTTTAGTTCAACTTCAAGTTGAGCACCAGATTCAAAAAAAGCTTCGCCTGTTATATTTATTGGACTCACTCCATCTTCCGTTAACGTAGCCTTTAGCGTAGATCGTGAGTTTTGGTAATATGTGCCTGCTTCCACAACCGGTTTAGAACCAATTATTTCAAAACTGGAAACTGGTCTTCCATAAGAAGAACCCCAGTAATAGCCATTTGCTAATCTGTCCGCCACTTCTAGTCTACCATTGCTGATTGAATATCTGCAAACGTTATTATTGTTGCGATCTCCAAGATGGAAACGATAAGAAGCACTTACAGTTCCGCCGCTCTGTTCAATGGTGTTTATTGTATATCCAGTACCATTGTAGCCGACCATAAAATATTCCGTCCCAGTTGAATTGGGATCAAAAATTATTTCACCACCAAGAATATTAAGTATCGTGATAGCGGGGGAAGTTTCGCTTCCGCCAGTATTTCCCATGTATATTCGATAATCCACATTGATTCTACCACCATATACATTCACTATTCCTTGTGACCCATCATATGCTCCAAAAGTAAGGGTCCTAATATTTGCAATTCCATCGACGACTTCCAGGCTTCCATTGCTATTTGCACCATATCCGACATAGACTGTTTCGGGAACATTCAAAACAGCTTCATCCTGTAAGCGTAATCTTCCGGTTCCATCGGATCTACCAACATAAAGACATGATGGCGACAGGATTTCAAGCAAGGAATTTCCAGCAACGAGTACCGAAGAACCAGAAACTCCACTTATCCATAATTTTTTTATGCTCACCGTTTGCGTTCCTGTCAATACAGCCATATGACCATCACTTATGGTAGCGTCATCTGCACCATCAACCGGAGCCTCATTACTGTCCCAATTATCCACGTCTAGCCAATTGGTACTAGTCCATGTCGCGTCAACATCTAAAGCATATGCAGAAAATGTCATTAAACAAATAGTACAAATAAATATTACAAGTTTACGATTCATAAGAATATCCTTCCGTTTATATGATTATTGGAAAACTTACATTTGGTTAAAAGTATTTACCATATAGATAACCGCTAACAGCATCCAATTCCTCATCTGTTAAAGTTTGATTAAAAACAAGTATCTCTGCAATTGCACCCAAATAGAATCTTGCTGAATTACCTGAGTGTTCAGGCGGATTTGCGCCTATATCATAGCCACGATGGAATCCCGAGAGACGACTTAATATTGGTGCATCACTCAACTGTACACAAGAGTTATCTCCATACTGCCTTTTGAATATTTCCATAATGGCACTTCCTTGGCGTCTAATAACGTAAATTTTGTATTGTCCATCCATTGAAACTGATGTGCCCTGTTTATCCTCAGCTGTACCGTCCCCAAGGGCCGCTATTAATTGATTATCTCCGTACCATGTAAAACCGAATCCATATCCATCGCCGCTGGCACGGTATGGATTATTGTCCGCAGCAATCAAAGGTCTATGCAGACTTCCGACCGTTGATGTTTGTTCACCGCACTCAGCAACGAAAAATACGGTGCAATTTGAATCGATTTCGAGAGATTGCGCATTAAGATATGTACTATTACCGTCAAATTCAACAGCAGATTTGCCGCCAATAGCGGAGACACTTTGCCGCCAAAGTGGTTGCTTACCTGATGTTGGCTGACAGGCAGTTTCGAAAGTAGCATTATATTCGTCATTTATTACAAGGTCATTCCAACATGAGACTGCATCTCCATCATTGAGGGTGCCATCAACAGAGACAACGCTCGCAATACTTGAAGCATTTAACCAAAGATCGAGCGATTTGGTAACCCACCAAAATGATTCATCGAGTCCAGCCCTATAAATAATTCTTAAAACTTCTCTATTACCCACTGGAACTACTTCATGTGTCCAGCAGAAATAGTTATCACCAACTTGAACAAGTTTTGGTACCGCTTTGCCATTCACTGTTATTGTTTCAGCTTCCAGGATGTCGCACACATGATCCGATAAAAGAGTACCGCTATTTTCCAATGTTACTTGCAGTTTTGCGTCAGATTCAAATATTGCCGGACCATCTACATTTATTTTCTCAACTCCAACATCGTCAATTACTACTTTAAGTGTTGAGTCTGAGTTTTGATAATATGTACCAACATGAATGTTGGGCTTTGAGCCGATAATCTCAAATTCAGACGAGGGGGTACCATAAGTTCCACCCCAATTATTACCATTGGCAAATCTATCCTTTACGTCTAACACGCCATCGCTGATGGAGTATTTGCAGATGTTGTTATCATTTCGGTCGCCAAGATGTAAACGATAGCTCACAGCTACAGTTCCACCCGATTGGTTTATAGTGTTTACGCTATAGCCTGTGGAGTTGTAACCAATCATGAAATACTCGTTTCCGCTAGAATTTGGATCAAAGATTATCTCACCACCTGAAATTTCTAATACAGAAGTTGCTGGTGCGATTGCATCTCCACCGTCCAGTCCTAGATAAATTCGATAGCCTATGTTAATTGTCCCATTTGCAATATGAATTTTTCCCACACTACCAGAGTATGCGCCTGCTGCCAAAGTTTCAAGGTTTAGCACACCACCGGATACATTGAGACAACCGAAACCATTAGCACCAGAACCTAAATAAAGAGTTTGTAAAACAGTTAGTTCTGTATTGTCCTGAACTTGCATGATGCCACTGCAACCAGTTAAACCGACATACAAACTGGAGGGGGAATTCACTAGCAACGAGGCGTTGTCCGCTAAAATAATACCACTTCCACTACTACCACTTATTGACAAGCTCCCCAGGGAAACAATTGTCGTCCCAACAAGGGGAGCAAAATATCCACTGCTTATTGTTGCAGAATCGTTTCCATCTATAGGCGGTTCTACTGTGTCCCAGTTATTGGGATCCAGCCAATTGCATCCTTTCCAAGTAGCATCAACAGTCGAAGCTGATAAACAACTGCTAAAGACAAATAATAATGCTGTAACTGAAATTAACATTTTTTCGACCATTTTAATTTCTCCTATAAAAACTTATTATTCAGACCTGTGTACTTCATCTTTTCAATCTTTGAAGAAAGAAAATTATCAGAGCTATCGAAACTCATTTGCATATTTTGAATCGCGTTCCGTCTTCAATTTCTTCAAGAATTCATTGCCTTGCATTACCCAATTGATGAATCGCCTGTTGCTTGTTCAAAACTTCAAGAACTATACATAAGCAAGGTTAATGTAAGTTCCGATATAATGGCAAGTGAAAGATAGTGGCAAATAGAGCCAATGTATGGGATGGATTGGCAATGGCATCTTGGGATACAGCGTTTTCCAATTATTCGGATGTTAAAATTTGGGAGCAACAATGCGTGAACAGTTTGCTCTTTTGGAATCGTAAGGCACAACTCTCCATGTTGCTAGTAGAGTGGCCGTTGCCTCATGATCTCCAGGTGGATTTAACGACAATTAAAATATATGGAGCGAAAGAAGGCCTATAAATTGTAATTAATAATATCTACCTATTTGGCCAGATTGTCCACCCATTCCTTCTTGCTAGTGCACGTTTAAATATTATAATCATCGTAGTAAACAAGATTCAAATAGAGCCAGAAATCTGAAACGAGATTTTATTAGAAACCCGCTGTTTGGTTTTTGTGTACACCATCGTAATCGCTATCTCATTTAGTTAAGTCAGGTGACTAATGGTTGATGGTAATTCTTTTCAGAAGAAAATTTTAAAAGAAGACCAGCTACTTCTTAAGTTGTGCCATTTAACAAAATCCATAATTATAGAAGATTATGCGATTGAACTTTTAGATATTCATATACATCCCGATGGAATAGGAAGCAGTCTTGTTAATCATGAACATAAATTTACGGAAATCCATTTGATCGATAGCGGAACAGGTCGCCTTTACACAAGGGGGAAAAGTTATGAGTTTTCACAAGGTCAATTTACGATTACACCACCAGGGCAGACCCATCATTGGGAGCAAATTACCGGGCCTTTGGTAATGCATATATGGTGGCTTAAAATTCCTGAGAGCAAGGAACCAAATTCAATGCTGAGTGAGATTGCCAGACTGATGGCCTGTTTTTCCAATGCGCAGTCTGTAGTGTATGAGTTACCAAAAAAACATGGATTGTATTATGCACATTTACTTGAAGAACTTGGAAAACAGGAGATCAATTACCGTTCCGCAATAAATTATCTGTTATCCTTGCTGCTTGTGTCATTAGCTAGAAAAACTGTCAAACGCAAACATTTAAAAACGAAACTTCCTCTTGAAAATGTTTGTGAGCAAGATCGATTAGTACAAATTATAGATCATTTCATGAAAGACAATTTAGCCGCCCATTTTTCGCTTGCAGAAGTTGCAAAAATTACATCGATGAGCAAACGAAGTATTACCCGGCACTATAAATCTGTTACCGGCTTCTCAATCGGAGATAATTTTAATCAATTCAGAATGTATAAAGCTGAGGAGCTACTGAGAGAAACCAACAAACAAATAAAATCTATCGCCTTGGAAGTTGGCTTCAATGATACAAGATATTTCAGTAGAAAATTTCGTCAGTTTTTTAAATGTTCTGCCAGCGAATTCAGACAAAAATTGGTTTGGTTACCAACTCGTCCAAACGGGCCATGTTTAGTGACACTTTGAAAATACAGATTTAAACGCTTGAATGTTTTTACACAAGTATGTCCCAATAATACACAACTTTAGACTATGGTTTGAGAATAGATACAGGTAGCATTGAACAAACGATAGCGTTGTTAAATATGACTCAGGTGCGCAAGTGGAGGAAGTACAAATATGAAAATGCGTGAGAATACAATGAAAGGATTTACCCTGGTAGAACTTTTGGTGGTGATATCAATAATAGCTTTGTTGTTAAGTATTCTAATGCCAGCCTTACAGAAAGCCAGAGAGCAAGCTAGACGAGTAATATGTGCTTCAGATTTTCGCCAAGTTGGATTGGTTCACAGTTTATATGCCCACGATAATAGAGCTTGGTTACCGCGGTTTGTTATAAGTGGAGTTGATGCTAAAAAAAAGCCTGGGGAACAAATTGAAACAGTAATCCCTTATTTAATCCCAGAAGTGGTTTACAATATTACAGTTTCTTATGGACTCAAGAAAAGTTCGTGGATTTGCCCCAGTTTGTTCGCACATCCCACGGGCTTATGGAAACCTATGATTGCCAATTATAAACGGACGCGAGAATTATTGATCTGGCAAAGTCCACGGGATAGCAATTGGCGGTGTTATTGGATAGGAATGGCCAATCTGGTGGGCATGACAAATATGAACAGTGCAGTACCATCCAAGGTTGAAGACTCTGCGGTGAGTGTTACCGACCGTTCTTCGAAGCTTCTTGGTGCAGATTTGAATGTGAACTGGATCGGATTATGGGGAGATGCGTATAGTATCGCTGCACATTCAAAACCGTCGGGAGAACCTGCCGGAGGTAATAGATTACATGTGGATGGCAGCGTTATCTGGGTTAATCCAAACAAAATGGGGCCTAATGAGGGGCCTATCGGTAAAGGTAAGCAAGGCAGATTTACTCATTGGCGAGATTCTGGTCGTGAGTACTTCTGGTAAGGTTATTTAGTCCCGTGTGCGATTTTGTTTATCAGAACAATCCAGCCGCACTTTTTGCCACGACTTTTGGTATTATAGATCGTTTTGTTTCAGATTTGTTACAAATCGATAAGCCAGCCTAAGTAATAGATTAACCGAAGACAGGGAAACGTAATGTTCATAAAGAGTTGTGTTTTGTGGATAATTGCTTCTTTTGCGGCATTTTGTTTTGCCGGAGATGGAGTCGGTACAAAAGCGGAACAGGTGAAGCCTGAGTTTGAAGCGAGACAGATAGACTTGCTTACACGTGTATTCCCAGACAGGTCGCCCGATGAAAGGATCTATACCGAACCGATTCATGTACCTCGTGGTGCAAAGGCTTGTTTCCAGTTCGTAGTTAAATCAGATATGCCAGTTTCTTGCAGTTTTATCCTAGATGCCATTAGAGGCCGGCGAGGGCAGACACTATTGGTAGAACCGCATGTTTATCGTGTTTTAACTATTCATGTTGAGGGCAATAGTCAAGGTTGCATGAAAACGTATCCATCTTCCGCATGTTCTCCGGAGCGATTTGCGTCTTATATTGTGCGAAAGGCACCTTTCGATATGGCTGAGGTGCTCGAGGAGACAGAAACACTAGATTTAAAAGCGGGTGTTTATCATTCCGTGCTAATAGAAATTCCCGTAACGGATAGTGCTCGACCGGATGAATATGAGGGTACTTTACAGTTTAAGGCGGGTTCGAATTCTACAGTTGTTCCATTTAAATTTATAGTTCATAAAACAAAAATAGCTGGCTACTCGCTTGATTCAAATCATTGGCTTTGGTCTACACCTTCGAATCTTGCTTTAGGGGTAAATTGCAAATATTACAGTGAGCAGCATTGGCAGCTTATCGAACATGCCGGCCGATTGCTCAAAGATTATGGGAATAACTATATCATGACCCCTTTGGTTGGCTCAATGCCCAATCAAGGTTTGGATGTGCCGCTTGTACAGACTTATGTAACTGGTTATCGGAAATATGAATTTGATTTTTCAAGGTTTGAGCGATGGTGTAACCTGTTTTTTTCACTAGGTTACAATAAGATTGAAGGTGCGCATGTTAGCGCTGGGGGACCGTTGCTTGTTAATGCAATAGATAAGAAAGCCAATAAAGAAATAGTGTTATTCAAATCGTCCTCAGATGTGCAGGAATACTTTGCTTTTCTAGATGTGTTTTTTCAGGAATTACACAAAGTATTACAGAAAAATCGCTGGACAACAAGATATGTGCAACACCTTATGGATGAGCCAGCTGCAAATAAAGTGGATGAGTATTTAGCATTGAATCATGTTTTTAGAAATGCAATGCCTGGCGTGGATAATATAGAGGCGATCCTTAACAAAGTTTATCTACCTTATGTGGATATACCTGCATTACATATTCAACTCATGGATGAAAAACAGGGTCTTATTTCACCTATCATTAAAAACGGGAATAGTATCTGGTTCTACCAAAGCTGTAACCCAGTTCCGCCATATGCTAACAGGTGGCTTGATCTAGATCTTAGTAACAACCGTTTATATCCATGGCTGGCTTATCTGCTGAATGCGGATGGATATTTATTCTGGGCAGCCAACGGCTATAGGGGGGCCGACCCATACACATCAAGTATAGGACCGTTGCCCAGCGGGTCTCAGAATCCGGGCCATCCAGTAGGAGACAACTGGCTTTTTTATCCGGGACCAGATGGGCTTAGAGGTTCCATGCGCGCAGTTGCTTTCAGGGACGGTCTTGTTGATCATACGCTACTTAAAATGTTGCAGAAAAAAAATCCCAAAAGCGCGGATACAATTATGAAGGTTATAGCCAAATCTGTAACGGATTTTGAGAGGCGACCACACATATATCACGAGAGTAGAAAAAAAATACTGAGTGAAATTGAAAACCATTGAACAGTTTAGAACTGATTTTAAACCTTGATACAGACAAACTTACGCTCCTAGTATGTGGGCTCAAATTCATTGTCAAAAAGGTTTGGCTCGATTGTAAACTATTTTGTCTCTTTGTTTAACATTGTTTGTTTGGATTTAATTACGCTTGTTTTGTTACAATACATATGTAATTTTTATAAGTTAAATATGTAGAAAGCTTATGGATACCTCATTTCAAAAAACTACAAATATTCAGAATAAAAAACCATTGAGTTTATCTGAGTTTTTACGTTCCGATAATAATAAGACAAATGATAGCCAAATGCTTATTCACGATTTAGGTATTTCAATAGCTCCGCCTGACAGCCCTAAAGGAATAGCAAAACCTTCTGAGAGTGATTTTCAGATTTATATTCCTAGCAAGCCAGATGCTCCAGATTCGTGCAATCAACATTTTATTGTTATTCCGCTATCAAATGGCGACTTTCTTGCAACTTGGACAACGGCATCACTGGAAGGTACCACTGATCAGCGTGTTGTTATTGCCAGAAGTAGCGATCAGGCAAAAACGTGGACGCGGCCACAATGTATTATTGGGCCACAAAATGATGGTTATATTGCATCATGGAGTTTCCTATTTGTTGTGCCACGTACAGGTAGAGTTTATCTATTTTATAATAAGCATCGAGGTTTTGTTGATTACCATCATCAATGGACTGGACAACTTTGGTTTCAATATTCTGATGACAATGGGTGCACATGGAGTAAGCCTTACACACACTTAAAGCTTGAGCCAAATGATTTTTCACATAGAGATATTAATGCGGATTCAAATTGGATTGTGTATCAGCCTCCTATTTTGACTTTAAAGGGCAATGTGATCGTTGGCTTTACCCATGTTGCCAGTAAAAAGCTTTCACAGAATGGTATTTTCCCGTCGGAAGCGAGGTTTATACAGTTTAAAAATATTTTAACTGAAGATGTTCCCGAAAAACTGGCGATTAATTGTTTGCCAGAAAATGGTCAGAAAGGGTTGCGGATGCAAGATCCAAGATATCCTGGGATTACCACTTTACAGGAGCCTTCGATTCAGTGTTTATCCGATGGCAGATTATTTTGTGTAATGCGTAGTGCTACTGGCTATGTGGCATATTCTATTTCCAAAGATGATGGGAAAACGTGGTCAACACCTGATTTTTTAAGATTTCATAGTGGTGGCCCCAAAATACCGCAGCCAATAGTTCCTTGTCCCCTGTATAAACTTGGTAATGGCAAATTTATTCTGATTTACCATAATAATAGTGGTGATGCCAATTATGGCCGTCATGTTAGCGATTGGTGTCGTAACCGCAGACCTGTATATTTATCTGTAGGGTACGAAGTAAATAGCGATGGCAACCAGCCGATAGTATTCAATCCCCCTGTAATGTTGGCGGATAATGATCGTGTGCCTATAGGTAAAAAACAACTTACAGAGATTGGCACCTATTCATCACTATTTGAATACGAGGGCAAAATATATTTTTTTTACCCAGATCGTAAGCATTATTTGCTTGGGAAGATACTGGCTTCTGAAATGCTCTAATGAAATCTGGAACACTTCCTTAAAAATAATAAAGTTAAAAGTATTTCAAAAGTAAGATCAAAATATTGTAGAAGAGTAATTAATCCGAATCTCAATAATTAGGAGGATTAGCCGATGGATAAAAAAGTTTTTTTAACAGTATGTGTTTTTGTTGGTTTGGCAACTTACTGTAGCGCATCCACTGTATCTTATTGGTATCTCGATGAGGATTCAAAAAACTTACGAGATAATGTTGGAAGTTATAATTTAACCTACAAAGCAGGGATGCTTGATTCTGATTCCAAAGCTGATGTAATAAGGACTAGTAACATAGGCTCACAAACAGCATTGCGAGCTAATGCGGTTCACATTCCTGAAATTGAACTCAGTACTGATGCTTGGACGGTTGAAGGATTTTATCGTAGCACATCAACCTTACGAGAATACATTGCTTCCAATAACCCAGGCGGCCGAGTTAGTTCCGGCGCATGGGATTTGGAAGTGTCTTGGCATGTTGTCGGTGCGTTGACTTTCAGAATTCAGGCAGTGAATGGCAGTGCAGTAATAATTGATGGCTCTAGAAATATCTGTGATGGGCAATTTCACCATTGGGCTGTAACGTGGAATCCTAACAAAGGCTCAAGTGGTGAAATATCCTTGTATATCGACGGTGTTATTGATGCAAATGGTAATGGTGCGGGTAATCAGGGAATTCATACTAGTAACATTTTCTTTTTGGGCGGGTTGATGTTGACTGATGCGACTTTTTCACCCAATTACGGGCTCACGGGAAAATTAGATGAGGTAAGAATATCTGACCGTATTCTTGGCACTAATCAATTTCTTAATACAAATCCAGTTTTGTCATACTGGTATTTGGACGATTCGGGACAATCTGCATATATTGACAGTACGACAAGACATAATTTGATAAATCAAGGAGGGACAAACAATAACTCTCTGCCTCCTTCGGTTCCCAGAGGCGGAAATCTCATTTCCCAAACGGAGTTAAAAGCTAATACCGACCATATATCTGAGATCGATTTAGGTGCGTCGCCGTGGACGATAGAGGGCTTTTACAGAAGCTTTGATAATGGCAGGCAATTTTTAGCATCTAATAATCCAAGTGGCATTCCTAGTACTGGTGGATGGGATTTCGAAGTATCGTATCCGAATTTCGCGAACAGATTTACATTTAGAGTTCAGAAAAATGACGGAACCAGGATTGTAATTAGCGGCAATAAAGAAGTTACTACCGGAACATTTCACCATTGGGCATTTACTTGGGACCCGCCATCTTTGACCGATCCCAATGGGATTATATCTATTTATGTTGATGGTGTGCTTGATAAGCGTAGTGCAGGGCCGGGTTTACAAGATTGCAATGAGTACAATAAATTTTATCTTGGCGGATTCATGCTTGAAGGTGGTATTTTTTATGACAACTATAATACCTCTGGAGAAATTGACGAAGTGCGCATCTCAACTCGCGTATTGACCCCTGGTGAGTTCTTGCGTTTACCGAGCGATACTATTTCTTATTGGAATCTTGATGAGGAATCAGGTGCGTTATACGACGACAGTTTTGATGGATATAATTTGACTAAGCAGGGAGGCGTTTTAAATACTATTAATACACCAGACGTCCCTAGAGGGATAAACCTTGGCTCTCAGACCGCACTTAGAGCGAGTACTATTCATGTCCAAGAAACAGAGCTAAGCATTCAACCTTGGACGCTGGAGGGGTTCTTTAGAAGTACAAGCAGTTCTCGTCAATTTATTACTTCCAATAATCCTGGTGGCAGAATTAAAGCAGGCGCTTGGGATTTAGAAGTTTCTTGGCAGGTTGCCAATGCTCTTTCTTTTAGAATTCTGACAAAAGCCGGCAGCACAATAGTAATTAACGGCTCTAAAAATATTTGCGATGGCCAATTTCATCATTGGGCTATCATATGGGAACCAGCTATTGGAATTAATGGCAGAGTATCTTTATACGTCGATGGTATTGCAGATGCAAGCGGCGATGGTGCAGGTGATCAAGGTTCTAGTCCATTGAACAAGTTGTACTTCGGCGGGTTTATGTTGGAAAATGGTACGTTCTCTTCTTCATATGGGGTTACTGGCGAACTTGATGAGATTCGTTTATCTGGATATGCACTTGATCCTAGTGTTTTTCTTATATATGGCTCATCTCAGGACCCTGGAGAGGAATTAGGACCGTGTTCTGGTGAGCGATATGTTTTTGGCGATGTTAATTATGATTGTATTGTTAATTTGCTTGATCTTGGAAAACTCGCAATATCCTGGCTTAACATACAATATGCAATGCCTTACAGCAATGGTGACATTATAGATGACGACAAAATTGATTTTAAAGACTTTGTTGCTTTGGCGGCTAATTGGGGGAAGGAGGCTGTTGAATCGCCTACAATTACAAATATTCAAGCAGCATATCGTTCAGGTCAGGTATTTTTGACATGGAACGAAGTGGTATTTAATACGAACAATGTACGCGTCTATATGTTAGATAGACCTATAACCCCTTCCAATTTATCACAGGCCCAACTTCTAACAGACAAACTCGAGTCACATTCTGCAAAGGATTGGTTTGATGACCCAGCGGAATGTCCAAAAGCAGTTGGCCCTATACATGGCTGGATTATCGAACAAGGTACTAATGGTCTGAACCCAAATAGTGGACTTTTCGTCCATACTGTAATGCAGGGAGAACCTGCTGAAACTTATTTTGCTGTACTTGCAATAGGGCAGGACACAAGCGAACTTCAATTGGGCCAGAACTCGCTTCTCACTCCTATTTCAGTGGCAGTTGCGCCTAAAAAAGCAATATGGCAATTGAGTGGAACTCAACCTGCTGCGACAGGAAAGGCATTGGGGCTTATGTTGCACTCGCATCAGGAGCGTCCATCTGGAACGTTTACGCACTTGGCATTTGGTGACGCTACTATGGGCTGGCGTGAAGGACTTCCGATTAAGTTCAAAGTTACTGTTTTAACTAACATGGTTTTGGTTGAACCTTACGACCGTGTCTGGATTAACCGAAAGCTTGATTCCACTGAAACATACATCAGCTATAACACCTTATATAAAAACATTGAGAGTTGGTGGTACGGCACAAATGATAAGATTTACGATCCCGTAGCAAAGTTGACTGGTACGCCAACAAATTACACAGAACGAATACTCTCGTGGATTTTAGAGTGGGTAGCACAAAATTATCAAACGGACCCGCAAAAGGTATATGCTTTTGGTGCTTCCATGGGTACAGGTGTCCAGCGTCTTGCAATGCAAAATCCGGATATGTTCGCAAGCGTTGATGTTTTAGTTCCCTTTGTTGATTTCGCTTATGAATCGGGCAATGAAAGCAATGCCAAGCGTTTTAAAGGTTGTTGTGGTAGCGTGGATTTATTGTGCAACGACGGGATGCCGTTACGTGACAGATTAGATTTGGTTGATTTTGTTCAGGCGCATACGAGTGATCTGCCGCCTGTTGTAATCAGGGTTGGCCGCCAGGATTCTTCTGTTTTCTGGCGTCGAAAGCCGGACTACATAAATTCAATGCAAAATAATCGACACAGTTTAATTGCTGGTTGGGATAATGGAACACATTCCACTGCGATGCGTTACCATGTCGACGGAATTCCTGATTTTAGTAATTATACCTGGTTTATATCACATTTCGCATTGAACCAAAGTTTTCCGGCGTTTACAAATTTTTCGATGAATGAAAATCCTGGAAATGGTGATAACACAGATGGAGACATAATTGGTTTTATAAATCGAGGCCTTGATTGGCACGATATAATTGACACTCCCTCAAGTTATGAAATAACAGTCACGGCTGATCATCCAGATGTAGTTTTCCCCGTTACTGTTGACATAACTCCTCGAAGGAGACAGCTATTCAATCCTGCTCCGGGTATACAAGTTATAGCTAAGAATAAATCTGAAGCTGGCACCATAATTGACACCCGATATCTTATTGTTGACGCTGATGGCAGAATTACCTATGACCAATTTGCGATAACTTCTGGTGGTGGTAATACACTTATCCTGCAGTTGCCGTAATGCCGTATTTGTATTCTGAAGTAAATTAATTGTGAAATAGTTTTGATAAAAGTTTTTTTAACCCCTTTTTTGGAGGAGAGTAGTATGAAGATTCGAAGTGTGTTTTTGTTGGTTGGAATGTTTTTGTTGGTGGTGGCCTCTACCAAGGCAACTGTTGTATCGTATTGGCACTTAGATGAGGCATCGGGAAATTTCAATGATAGTGTTGGCAGTAACGACCTGATTGATTGTGGTAGTACTCTTAATACACTGTCGCCACCTACTGTCCCTGGATATGCCAATTTGGGTAGCCAAACAAGTTTGCGCGCTAAAACTGGGTATATTCCTGCTGTAAATTTGAGCACGTCTGCTTGGACTGTAGAAGGATTTTATCGTAGCAGTAGTACCGCTCGTCAGTTTGTTTTGTCAAATAACCCTGGTGGTTCAATTCGTTCGGGAGCATGGGATATTGAAGCATCATGGAAAGTAGTCGGTGCGCTTACTTTCAGGATCCAGGCAAAAGACGGTACTTCCATTATAATGAATGGTTCCCGCACTGTCAGCGATGGGGCATTTCATCACTTTGCGCTAACTTGGAGCCCGACTGCCGGAGCAAATGGTACTGTGTCAATGTATGTGGATGGTTTATTGGACATCTCTGCTAGTGGTGCAGGGGACCAAGGGGCAGCAGTAGCAAGCTTATTTTATACGGGAGGTTTACTTTTAGCTGATGGTACTTTCAATAGTACACTTGGGGTAAATGGTGAAATGGATGAACTTAGAATATCGAATACAGTGCTATCTCCAAGCCAATTTCTAAATGTTCCAGAACCGGCTACCCTAGCATTGTTATTTTTCGGTGGCTTGATTTGTAAAATTCGAAAACAAAGGTGCTAAAGTAAGAAAGAACGTTGGCTGGGAGTACTGCTGCTCCCAGCCAGTTGAGCTAAATAATATATTTGCGTTAAAACGCATCCGCATATATTGTGTTCGCCCCAACGTAGTAACGCATATACTCGGTTAGCAAGCTCATGAAGTTGTTGAGCATCAAATCCAATCTGTCGACATATTTTCTCCTAGGTACATCAAGGAATAATGCAGTAAAATAATCTGCCTCTAGGGTCAAAGTGTTTGAATTGAGGTCTTATGAAAAGTGTTGATTATAATCTGATTCCTAATCCTTTTAAAATAAATGAAATACCTGGTTGTCTTGATTTTTCAAAAGGGGTCGAAATAAGGATTAAATGTGCGGATACTGTTCATAGTGAATTGAGGTTTCTTGAGCGTACATTTGCCTCAGTCGGAAGTTGTGTATCTAAATTTATCCTTGAAACAGAAACAGAGTGTAACTATCCGGCAGAAGGGTATGAACTGGAGATAACCCCGGAAATAATTTCTGTGTCTGCTAGCAGTAGTGCAGGGGTGTTTTATGCTATAATTACATTAAGGCAGCTTTTGGAGGGACAGAGAATATCCAACAGGATGAGCTTAAAATGTTGCAACATCGTAGATATGCCACGTTTCCTTTGGAGAGGAAGTTTGCTCGATATATGCAGGCATTACTTTGATACCGATTTTATAAAACGATACATAGATATTTTGTCATACCATAAGATGAACCGGTTCCATCTTCATCTTACCGACGATCAAGCTTGGCGTGTTGAGATAAAACGTTATCCCGAGCTTTCAGAAAGAGCAGGTTTTCGTATTGATGACGGCAAAAAGTATGGAGGTTTTTTAACTCAGGACGATATTAGAGAACTGATTGCATATGCAAAGGAACGACATATCATGATCATTCCTGAGATTGAAATGCCGGGGCATGCCTTTGCAGCGCTTTCAGTATTTCCTGGACTTTCGTGTAGTGGCGGCCCTTTCAGAATTGAGGCAAAATGGGGCGTCTATGAGGATGTGTATTGTGCTGGAAATGATAATAGTTTTGAATTCTTAGAAAATGTGCTTGATGAGGTTACCGAATTATTTGATTCTCCATACATACATATTGGAGGTGATGAATGCAAGAAAGACCGCTGGAATGCCTGCCCTAAATGTTTGAAGCGGGTTGAGGATGAAAAACTAAAAAATTTAGATGAGCTACAAAGTTATTTTATTAAGCGAATACAGAAATTTCTAGATACAAAAAATAAAATCATGATCGGCTGGGATGAAATAATTGAGGGCGGACTAGCTGATAACGCCATTGTCCAAATATGGCGGGGGGATGGGGTCGACGCGGGCCTTCGTTGTGCACAAGAAGGACATAAAGTTATCATGTCTCCTGCGAGGCATTGTTATCTTAATCATAAATATGATATTTTGCCGATGAAGCAGTCTTATGAATTTGACCCAGTTCCCAAAGATTTGAAAGACGAGTTTATTGATAATATAATTGGTATTGAGGCGAATGTCTGGACCGAGTACATTCCAGACATAGAAACATTTGAGTTTCAGATTTTTCCTCGATTTTGCGGATTATCCGAGATTGCGTGGTCAGCACATGATTTGATAAATCATGAGAATTATCAAAATAGGCTCCAAGTTCATTTAGATAGACTGAAAAAATTCCACGGGATTGAATGTGATATTTCTAAAAGATGTAATGGCATTCAGATTTGAGTGGTGATGTGGTAGTCTGATGAGACTTGAAAATGATACCGCCTAAGTAACAAAGTGAACCATGATTATAAAAACTATATAAAAGTGTTTTGTCGTATTTAGATGTTTGCTTTAAGTTTTCGTGATATGAATACTAGGATTTAATTTATGGCTTTATATTCTGATTCGGAGTTATACAACAAGATCAAAGGTTGTTGGTTAGGTAAAAGTATTGGCGGGACATTGGGTATGCCATATGAGGGGAAAGATGGTCCTTTCAATTTGTCATATTACGATCCTTGCCCAAATGGAGTGATGCCTAATGATGATCTCGATCTTCAGATATTATGGGCTTGCGTACTAAATGAAATGAAAAATCCAGAAGTTAATCGAGAAGTGTTTGCCAAGGCTTGGGTTGCTAATGTCAAATTCCCTTTTGATGAGTATGCGATTGCTGTGAAAAATCTTACTTTGGGATTGAAGCCTCCATTAACAGGTCAATATGATAATTGGTTTACTTGCGGGATGGGGGCGTTGATTCGTAGTGAAATTTGGGCGTGTTTAGCTCCAGGTAATCCAAATGTAGCTGCGAAATACGCTTATGAGGATGCGTGTGTTGATCATGCTGGCGATGGTATCTGGGCAGAAGTATTTATGGCTGTGTTAGAAAGCATGGCGTTTCAAAATAAAGATATTAACACTTTTATAAGTTTAGCACTTGAATATATACCATCTAATAGTTTGCTTAAAGAAGCAATTTCGGATACTTGTAAATGGTGGCATGAAGAACAAGCATGGTTACGGGTCCGAACGAAAATTCTGAGTAAATATGAAAACGAGAATTGGTCTGATGTGACAATGAACGTAGCCTTTATTATCCTTGCGCTTCTTGATGGAAAAGGCAATTTTGGCAGGTCAATTTGTACCGCGGTGAATTGTGGTAAAGATACAGATTGTACTGCTGCAACAGTTGGATCATTGATGGGTCTTATGGATCCTGCATGCATAGACAGTCGCTGGCTGGAACCTATTGGTGAAAATATTCTACTAAGCCCTGAAATAATTGGGATTAGTCCTCCGACTACAATTGATGAGTTTACCTGTATGGTACTGGATTTACATAAACGACTTAATTATAAAGTCGTTGAAGTTCCTCATGTTGAGCAATCTTTAAATCAATATGCTATTAAGGCAGGTATTGCTTTCAGACCCATAGCTGCTAATTTCTGGGTCGATACTGTCCCAAAGTGGCCATATTATCGTTCTATTAGCTTGCCAGGCACTTTAGTAAATATGCCTGCATCAAAATTTGAAGATGACCTCATGTTCTTAAAATATGATATTAAAATCCGGAGGAACGGCTTATACAGGGTAATGTTTAACACGAAAGCGAATTGCCGCATTTGGATTGATTCGAAATATGCTTTTGGCCGGGAATGTGGAAGAATGGCTCCTTCACCGCATAGAAGTGTACTTAACCAATACACGGATATATTTTTCTCTGAAGGTGTCCATGAAATAGTTGTGATTGTTCACAGGCCTAAACATGAAAACAATATCGAGTGGCAAATTGGTGTTGCAGACCAGAGCACAAAAATCTGGGTTCCAGAAGTTTTTTATTATGAAGACATTTCCAGCAATCAATGAACAAATCTGATGATCGTTCATTGATTCAAGAATCAATAACAGGAATTTTATGATAAGGTTGAACTGGCTTGATATATCTATCATTACAGGATTGATCGCTGTCGTGGTCTATAGTGCTGTTTCTACAAAAAAATATACTCGTAGCGTAGCAGATTTCTTGGTAGCCAGTCGTTGTGCCGGTCGCTATCTTCTAGGGGTTGCTCAGGGAGAAGCGGGAATGGGGGCGATTACTGTAATTGCGTTTTTTGAGGTATTTTGTCAGACTGGTTTTACACAAAGTTATTGGAATAGTATTTCATTGCCCATCTATTTATTCATGATATTAAGCGGATGGTGTGTTTATCGATTTCGGGCAACCCGTGCAATGACAATGGCACAATTTTTTGAAATTCGTTATAGTAAAAAATTCCGGATTTTTGCGGGCGCAATTTGTTGGTTTTCAGGCATACTTAACTTTGGAATATTTCCTGCTGTCGGGACAAGATTTTTTATTGATTTCTGCGGATTGCCGCAAACTGTTTCAATTGGTGCAATTCATGTATCTACTTTTTTGATTTTAATGATGATATTGCTTTGCATTTGTGTTTATTTTACTTTTATTGGAGGACAAATTTCGGTACTTGTGACAGATTTTTGGCAAGGAATAATTTCGACATGTGCTTTTATAATTATTGTTTCATTTATTTGGATTAAATTGCCATGGGGTACGATTGGTGAAGCCTTGGTGATTGCTTCATCCTCGGGACGATCTTTAATTAATCCATTTGATATTAACAAAAAAGAAGATTTTAGTATGTTGTTTTTCATCATAACGTGGTTTTCAATGCTTTATAATCGCCTTTCATGGCAAGGTGCACAGGCGTACAATTCTTCTGCTCTTAGTCCACACGAAGCTAAAATGGCCCGCGTCGTCGGTGATCTCCGTGGTGTTATGATCACCTTGGGATTAACCTTAATTCCTTTAGTAGCAATAACAATAAAATACCATCCTGATTTTAGTAATATGGCACTCCAGGTTAACGATACCCTGCGAAATTCATATCCGAATGACAATACCTTGCAGACACAGATGGAAGTTCCTGTGGCTCTTGCCTATTTTATTCCTAACGGATTGTTAGGACTATTTATAATTGCTATGCTAGGTTTTTTTATCAGTGTAAATAGTACCTATATGCACTCGTGGGGAAGTATTTTAATTCAAGATGTTATCTGCCCATTGCTGAAAAAACCGTTATCTAGTAAACAGCATTTGCTGTATTTAAAGACGTCTATAATTGGAGTTGCAGTCTTTGTATTTTTGTTCAGTGCTTTTTTCCCTTTAAAAGAATATATCTGGATGTACCTGCAGATTACAGGTGCGATATTTTTTGGTGGTGCTGGAACAGTGATTATTGGTGGGCTATATTGGAAGCGCGGCAGCACCGTAGGGGCATGGATGGCAATGATTCTTGGAGCAACCCTTGCCATAGCCTCTATTGCTCTGCGGATTATCTGGCATCATGTACCTTTATTGACAGCATGGAAACCAGAGTTTCCGTATAATGGTCAAGTAGTGGGATTTTATTGCTCATTGGTTTGTATTTCAGTTTATATTATTTTTTCATTATTAAAAAACAGTTCTGCAACCATAGATATGGATAAGTTTTTTCATCGTGGGAAATATGCGACACAGGAATCTGATGAGCGGTTGGAGCCTGTTGCGGCTAATCAGAAACTAAGTAGATTCTGGAAGTTAATAGGTGTTAATAGCTATGAATTTTCAAAGTTGGATAAATGGCTGTTTTTATATATATTCATGATGTCGCTGTATGGAATGGTAAGCTTTGTGGTTTTGCTAATTCTGCATTTTAATAATTATATGTCTGATTCCAGGTGGCTTGAGTGGTGGCATTTTACAATGATTCTCAACCTTGTTATTGGATTCATAACTTCGATACTAATCAGTATAGGCGGTATTTCTGATTTGCGAAAAATGTATAAAAAACTTAAAGATCTGAAAGATAATAAACAGGATGATGGTTCTTTATTATCTCAGGAAGATACAAAGACATTACTCGGAAGTAGTAAAAATTAACGAACATACAAATCAATTTGCGGAGATTTCGCGTTGCAAAATCTCTTTGAAGCACGTGTTTTCCGCAGTCACTCCTTAGTTCAGGAATTAATATGCTTCGTATCGCATGCGTTACAAAGAAGGAATATCACAAAGCCAAAGCTATTTTCGAAAGCTGTGATTCGATCAGATTTATTCCTGTTGACTCTGGCGAGCATGCGCTCGCAACTGAAATACAGCGTCATAAAGCCTTTGCTACTGTCATTGGGGTCGAGCCCTACAGAAAGGAACTGTACGCTTCACTGCCACGGGGCGGGGTGATTGCGCGGTTTGGCGTCGGTCACGATGGTGTGGACAAGGCTATGGCTGACCAGGCGCATGTTATCATAACAAATACCCCAAATGCAGTCGATGATTCCGTTGCCGAGCATACAATGTGGCTTATAGGCGCATTGGCTCGGCGTATAACATCTCTGCATGCAAATACGATGTCCGGTAAATGGCAGCCAGAATCTGGCATTGAAATAAGGGGTAAAACCCTTCTAATTATTGGTTGCGGCAAAATAGGTTTCAGAGTTGCGGGTATTGCCTCGTTCGGTTTTGGAATGAATGTCACTGGTTATGATGTATATCCGGTTGACCCCACTCAGGCCCAAAAGGCTGGCTTTAAGCAAATTGCCACATCGCTCGATCAGGCCATCGGACAGGCTGATTTTATTACTCTTCACATACCATCATTGCCGTCAACAAGGCATTTTGTATCGGCTGATTTTATTTCGAAAATGAAACCCTCAGCGTACATTGTTAATACTGCCCGCGGTCCGATTGTAGATGAAGTCTCTTTGTATGATGCCCTTGTTTCCAGGCGGATCGCAGGCGCCGGCCTAGACGTGTTTGAGAGCGAACCTTATGTTCCCATCGACCCCGCAAGAAACCTTTGCAACCTCGATAGGGTTGTGATCACACCACACATAAGCTCAAGCACATCGGAGGCATGCGCCCGCATGGGAGAATCGGTTGTTCGGAACTTGATTGCAGCTACGGCTTGCCGGTATAAGGATATGGATATAATCAATAGTGATATCCTCAAGAGATTTGAAAAATGAATGCAGTTAAAGAAAAGTTAAAAACAGGTCAAGTCAGCCTTGGCGGCTGGATACAGATAGGACATCCTGCTATTGCAGAAATTATGGCACAGGCAGGCTTTGACTGGATTGCCCTTGATAATGAACATGGGATAATAGACTTTGAAACCGGGATGAATTTGTTCAATGCCATGCGAGGCACAAATACATTGCCGATGGTACGTGTTCAGGAAAATAGCGAGATCATTATTCGCAGATGGTGCGATGCCGGTGCCAGCGGCATTATTGTACCCATGGTAAATACACGTGAACAGGCTATTGCCGCAGTTGCTGCAGCAAAGTATCCTCCCATGGGCAGGCGTGGTTTTGGATATTGTCGTGCCAATAATTATGGCCGTTTTTTTGATAACCACACCCAAGACCATAATGACGATGTTCTTGTGATTGTGCAAATTGAGCATATTGATGCAATCAGAAACATTGATGATATTCTAACCGTTGAAGGCGTTGACGGTGCATTCATCGGGCCTTACGACCTTTCAGGATCAATGGGGCTTACCGGGCAAATTTATCATCCTGAAGTCATCGCAGCTTCAGATATAATGCTAAAAGCCTGTAAAAAATATGGCAAGGCTCCTGGAATCCACGTCGTACCCATTGAACCCGAACGTATCAAAAATTTTATATCTGAAGGTTTTACTTTCATTGCAGCGAGTATTGACTCCGTGTTTATTCGATTCGGTTCGGAAGTAATCTTAAATGCCGGTGACAATTTCCGGATATAAAATCATAATGTCTGTGGTAAAAATATCGTTAATGGCGGCTCTAAAAATTGCTTTTGAGCGACAAAGCGAAGATTTTTGTTTTCTGCAAGGAAGACACACAGAGCGTTATGGAATTTAAACGGCTTTTGTCTGAGGCTATCAGGATGATAGCCCAACAATCGCGACATTTTAGTATAAAAGTGTAGTGTTCATAAAATCATAAATAGGTTAAAATGGCTCGTTGACCCGAAGCATATTACATATTATAGCCATAGGTCGGAAAGATTCAAAAAACATTTTTTGTAATCCTGGCTTTGCGATAAGTTTCCAGCCGATGTTTGTGGCGGCACCTGTCGCAAAACCGCCTACGCTTTTGAATTTCCGCTCCGCATTTACATTTGTGAGTTATTACTAGGACAAAGGATTTGTCAATTTTACTGTAGAGCTTGGCAATCTTGTCACAGAGGTTTTTCTCCTTTGCAATGTGAAGCACGCCCGCCCTGAAATAACGGCATGCTTTCCGATCCATGATCAAACATTTGCCGCTATTATTAAACGTCTGCCTCTCAGCATCGACACCAAGACACATATTTTCCACCCAGCAGGCACAATGCTGTTTTAAAAATATGGTCATTGCGTTTCCCATATTCAGCCTCCACTCCTGTAAAGTATTATTTCCTTGAGCATTGCTTGCTTATATGCGGCAAAAAATCAAAATGCAAAACGGTGTTGATGTTGATCAGTGTTGCCAGAGAGAGCATTTGGTGCAACAGTTAAACCCCCAAAAAACACCCCCTTTGATACAATTATAGCCATACCATCAAAACAGCGATTTTTGCTTTTTATAAATATCTGGCACAACAACATTTACAACGACACGTTTTTACATTACTGTTGCGCATAGACCATGATATTCTTTGTGGCACGAAAGTAATGTATGAAATGGTACTACTGGCACACACTTTGATTTTTTATTGTATTTTTCATATCGCTCACACGACACACATTATCCAAAGTCTAAAATTACTCTGTCGATTTGCGAGCTAAGTGGAGTACCGGAGAGCGAGGGGGCGGGGGGCGTGGTAAAGAATCCTGCGGCTGGAGGAAAGAATGCTTTTTTTTCTTTGGGCAGTTTTTTGTGTGATGAAAGTGTACTAATTTTTCTGCGCAAAAAATAACTTTTTGGCGTGGTGCGTTCCCACCGCGCCACCACATCGTTAAACAGCGTCCAAATAGCCTATAAACAGCATATAAACAACTAGCCAGTTGCGCCATCTAGCGGCCAATTCGTGTCAACGTGCGCCAAACGTCTTGTAATCTCTCTCGCGCGTGCGCGTGTAGATGATGGGGACGGGCTAAGTCGGCGGCTTTTTGGGGATAAGTTGAGAGTTTG
>Ga0154577_1081_pt10 | contig 25627 bp, 27 predicted proteins | sample RifGroF2_FD_116006 | JGI IMG/M metagenome (GOLD analysis project Ga0154577, IMG submission 116006) | Planctomycetes bacterium GWF2_42_9
CGCCCTTTCGACTTTTTCGCCGAGGTAATCTTCGGCTGTCTTTTTAAGGTCTTGCAGAATCATCGCTGAAACTTCCGGCGGAGTATATTCTTTGCCTCTGACGTTTACTTTCACAAGTTCGGCAGCACCGCCGACAACTTTATATGGTACGGTCTTTTCCTCCGTCGCGACTTCGTTGTGCCGACGGCCCATAAACCTTTTAATCGAAAAAACGGTATTTTCAGGATTTGTTACCTGCTGATGACGGGCTATCTGGCCGACGAGCCGTTCGCCTTTGTCCGTGAAACCGACGACAGACGGAGTAAGACGGCTGCCGGATGAATTTATGAGCACTTTTGGTGAAGTGCCTTCCATCACGGACACGACCGAGTTTGTTGTTCCTAAATCTATTCCTATTATTTTTGCCATAGTTTATGTCTCCTTAGACTGATAAATTACTACAAACCTTTAAAGTGCAAACAATGTGCCAATCTTCGGTAAAGTTATAAGTAATTAAATCAAAACAACTTACGATTTTTAATAATAGTGAAATATAGTGCCATTTTGGCAGGATATGAAACAGAATTGAACTGTAAAGACTGGGCAGCGTACGGAAATAGTCTAAATTCTCAATGAGATTCGCGGATTTATTCTCAATAATTTTCTAGTTTAACTGAATTTTTCATTTTGAGATTTATTTTCTATATAATATATTCTTAGCAATCAACCCGATACAATTTCAAAGTGCCTTAATTTATAGTAGTTATAGTGTTTTTGAAAGGAATAGTAAGAGATGGCAAGTACTGCAAATGCTCTTGTAGCGAAAAGAATTTTTCTAACAAAAGGTGTCGGAAGACACAGGTATCAACTTAAATCATTCGAGGAAGCGCTGCGAGACGCGGGTGTCGCAAATCAAAACCTTGTTCAGGTTTCGTCAATTCTTCCGCCAAAATGCAAAATCATCAGTAAAGAAGCCGGCTTGAAAGAACTCGTGCCTGGAGCTATTGCATTCTGTGTTATGGCAAGATGCGATACAAATGAGCATGGCAGACTTGTCGCTACTTCAATCGGTATGGCAATTCCAAAAGACAGAAACAACTGGGGTTACCTTAGCGAAGTTCACGGCCACGGTATGAACGAACAGCAGGCAGGCGATATGTCTGAAGACTTAGCGGCTGAGATGCTGGGAACAACTTTGGGTATGGAAGTTGATCCAAACAAAGCCTGGAGCGAAAAGGAACAGGCATACAAATCAAGCGGCCTTTTCATCAGAACCACAAACTGCACACAGGCAGCCAGAGGACAAAAGGGACTCTGGACAACGACAGTTGCGATAGCAATGTTTTTATTTGATTAAAAATAGCGTACAGCGTAGAGCGTTTAGCGTATAATTATATACACCAAGTGCAATACGCTGTTTTTTTATGGAGAAATAATGAAAAAATATAATTTTTGCGATTTGCCCAAAGAATACTCAAATTACCAGGATGCCAAAATAGTCATTTTGCCTGCACCGTTCGACGCAACAAGCACCTGGATCAAAGGCGCAGATAAAGGCCCGGACGCTATTCTCGAAGCATCAGCAAATATGGAAAGTTATGATATTGAAACAGATTCCGAAGTTTATAAGCAGGGAATTTTCACCGATAAACCTATAAAAGAAAAAAAATCGGCAGAAAAGATGGTTGCCGAATTGAAAGCCCGCACGCTGAAACATATCCAGAATGATAAATATGTTGTAACACTCGGCGGTGAACATTCCATCAGCGCTGCATCAATACAGACACACGTTGAGTCATTTAAAGATGTTTCAGTGATTCAACTCGACGCGCACGCGGATTTGCGGGAAGAATATCATGGAACAAAATATAATCACGCCTCTGTTATGGCTCGCGCACGTGAAATTGCACCAATAGTTCAGGTCGGAATCAGAAGCGGTGCAGTCGAAGAAGCCAAGGCGATGAAGCAAAAGAACGTTTTTCTGGCACAGGATATTTATGATAATGATAAATGGTTCAATAAATGCCTGAATATGCTGACGAAAAATGTTTATCTGACAATCGACCTTGACGCGTTCGACCCTTCGATTCTGCCATCAACTGGTACGCCGGAGCCGGGCGGTTTGGGATGGTATCAGGTGATTAAATTCCTGCGATTACTTATGACAAAGAAAAACGTAGTCGGATTCGACATCGTGGAGCTTTGCCCGAATTCAACTAATAAGGGTTCCAACTTTTTGACCGCAAAACTGATCTATAAGTTATTAAGCTATAAGTTTGAACTGTAAAATTACGGAATTATCAAAGTTTTTTCCCGCAAAGACCGATAATAAATAATAATCGCCCGCTGTAGCGGGGGGTAACACACTTTTTTAATGAAAGGATTTATTATGTGTGCATGCGGAAAATGCGGTTGCGGAGCAACAAAGAAAGTCGCTAAAAAGACAGTTGCAAAGAAAAAAGTAGCAAAGAAGAAGAAATAACCCTTAGCCACAAAGGCACGAAGGCACAAAGAAAATATTGGATTTCCGCATACGCGGGAATGGCACAACTTTATGCCTTTGTATCTTACCGGCTGAAAATGAAACGGCCTCTGGATATTCCAAAGGCCGTTTTTGTTTGCGCTTGTTTTCTACAAATCTTATTTAGTCAATTCCACGGTAGCAGTTCCTTTAATTGACATCGGAATTGTCATACCTTCAGGCATTTGAGGATTACCTTCCATTTTCATAATGCCGGAGAAGTTCATAGTCATATCGCCATTCTTTGTAAGGCCGTTTTTCAAATCTACTTCGTTTGTGCCATTGATAGTACCGGCCATCTGCATTGACATTTTCATATTGGGATCGCTAACGATAGGTTTGTTGGGATCGCCCATATCCAATTTTGCAACGGTATCGATAATGGCTGTATCGTCTTTGACGCTCTTTAACATATAAGTTGTATCGATATCGATCGGCATCATAAAGTTAATACTCTTTATGTCATACCAACTATCACCAACTGCGATTGGCTCGGCTGGATACATATTCATCATATTGCCGGTCAATTCTTTCATTTGTTTTTCATCAAACATCTTATCGAGTACACCTTCGGCAGCGGCGGCTTCAGGAGTTGCTTTCAATTTTTCTTTAACCTTCTGCATCATGTCCGACAAACCGGTCATAGAGGTAACTTCGCCTGTTGGTTTTACTTTCATCTGGAACTGGCTGCCGACCATAGCGGAAAATAATCCTGCCATCATTTTATCCTGCGGAGGAGAGTTTGGTCCGATCGTGTTTGGATTATCAGAATCGTATGCCATTTTTCCCATCGGGCCTTCCATACTCATCTTCACAGATTTGTAACCCATTTTCAAATCCATATTACCGTTGGCATCAACGCCGGTGCAGTCAAGGGTCATAACCATTTCCTGCGTCTGTTTCACTTTCATCTCCATACCACTCATATTCTGGGTGATGTCCTGCACCTGTACCATCTTCATTTCGTGGGAGTCCCCTGCCTTTAGACGAAGTTTCAGGTCGACCTTATCTGCCGCAAAGCAAACCGTTGCCAGCAGAACCACACATAATACTGAAATCGCTTTTTTCATTTTTTTAGCTCCTTAATAAAAAAGTTGTTTTAATATTATAGTCCAATATTTGAGTTTTTGTTACACAAAATCAGGACATTTTTTTGTTTTATAATCCCTGTTGAAAAACCGCATTATCAGTATTAAAAATTAGGATTTTGCCCATTTTTAATGCTTTGAAATTTGGTATTTTGCTCTTTGTTTCAAATTTTAATGTTAGAGTTTTGGATTTAAGGAATGGTGTAATGTGCCAGACTTGTGGTTGTTCGCCGTGCAAAAAATGCGGAATGCCAATAGAAAATGGCGTTTGTAAAGGTTGTAAAAAGAAGGCATCGGAATGTATTTGCAGAAAAGGAGATAAGCAAAAATAGATATTGTTAGAAAAACTGTGTTTTTAATACTGAAAACGCCTAAAAATCCAAAGTAATTACTACTGACGCCGTTTCTCTATTCAAAATTATAATGTTTTCGAACCGCTTCGCTGACTTCCCATGTGCATTTCAACCCGGTTGGGAAAATTACTAAATCGCCTGCTTGGAAAGACACTTGGCCGTTGCCGGGCCGGTCTTTGACAGTGACTTGGCCTTCTAAAATCAAACAAGTCTCAGTCTGGGTATAATCCCAATCGAAAGTGCTCTTGCCGCAAGTCCAAATCGGCCAGGTTTTACATTCTTTAACCTCTGCTTCGGTCGGCTTTCTTACAATTACATCTTTTATAGTAGGCATTTCAAGTCTCCATTAGTTATTTATATTTTAGTCCGGCTGCGATGGTTTTCAAGAAAATATGGAACATTTTAATGCTTTGCGGTAAATTATTGTTTCTATTTGTGGAGCAAAAATGACTAAACAGCAGTTTGAAAAGTTGAAAAAATGGTTTTTTGAATATGTCGCCGGCTTTTACGGCAGCGATGCGCGTTACAACGATGACATCAAACTCAAAGAAGATCACACGAAAAGAATGTGCGTTGATACCCCAATCATCACTGAAGAACTTGGTTTCAGCGAAGAGCAGGCAAACCTCGCGCTGGCTATTTCGCTTTTGCACGACACCGGCAGATTTGAACAATACAGAAAATATAGAACATACAATGATGTCGGAACTGAAAATCACAGCCTGATCGCTTTGAATGTTCTTGCAGAACAAAAAGTTCTCGACGATCTCGACAGCAAAGAAAAGAATATTATCGAAACCGCAATCAGATTACACGGCGAAAAAGATTTGCCTAAAAATTTGCAAGCCGATGTTGAGCCTTTCGCAAAGTTGATTCGTGATATTGATAAGCTCGATATTTATTTTGTAATGCTGAACAGGATTGATGAGCTGCGCAGCGACCCTATTAAATGCGCATCAATTTTTGGTTATCCCGCCACGGATAAATGTTCCGAACACGTTGTCAAAGCTGTTCTCGAAGGCAGAACAATTTCTTACAGTGAATTTAAATCTCTCAATGACATTTTGCTTGGCATAATCGGTTGGATACACGACATCAATTACACAGCTACGCTAAAGGAAATAAAAAAACGCGGCCTTCTCGAAAAATTAATTTCGTATTTGCCGGCCATAGACGCTGGAAATATTCGTGAGCCAATTTTTTTAACGCTTGATGAAAAAATTGCTAGTAAGAAATAGATTCTAAAAGCAAATCTTTGTAATCATGCCAAAGCTGTGATTCGGATTTTTTTGAATCCTCTTTGCTGAACTCAACCGTAATTATAGGAATATTTAATTCCAGTCCGACATACGAACCGAATGACCCCGGTTGTGCACCGACTTTATGCAAGGGCAGTTTACATTTATCCGCCAGACGCTTTGCCAACTCATCTGCGGGGCCGTCATAATCGATGCAGTTAAGCGCTTCGTGAAAAGCGATTACGCGCGATGGTTTGTACATATTCACAATTTTATATAAGATGTAACTTTCCGGTTCACTCAATGCGAAACGACCGTTGCGATTATTATTGATTCTATTGTCCGCTGGAAAATTCCTGTTCAAATCTATTTGATTTGAATTATACCTTGTTTTCTTTTCAAGGCCGTCGGGATTTACTACCGGCACAATAATCACTGTGTTGCCATTGAGAAGGTTGCAGTTTTCTATAAGGTATTCTTGAAAATGATTTAACAAAGGAACTGCCGCACGTTCGCTTCCATGAATTGATGCAAACAAAAGCGTAATATTCTGCCCGCTTCCTAGTTTAGTATAATTGATTTTTTTGCCTTTTACAGACCGTCCTGCGTTATAGTTTTGAACAGGTTCCAGGCAATTGTTTATGAGGTTTTCTTTTCGGGACTTAAGAGTGTTGCAGCCATTAAGGAATAATATTGAAATGATGAAAAACAAAAATAAACATTTCGAATTTTTAATCATATCACACAAAAGGAAACTTTTCTTTTTCCGAGATTTCAAAAAATCTGCCTGGCGATTCCGGCATACCCGTCTTTGCGCTCAAATACGCAGCTTCGATGAGAGCCATTGTCGCAAGGTCGAGCCGATAACCGTTCCGCATTTTATATTTGTCCGGCTCAAGCAGTGCCCTGCCGAAATCGATGAACATCTCAGTAATACATTTTTCTGCGCTTAGCGGATATTTATTTTCAGAAATTAAATTATTATTTTCATCATAGATGACAAGACGATTCGGTGTCGCGATGATATTTTGTTTCGAGCCGTAAATTCTGACTGGCGCAACGCTGCCATTGCCTGTCTGTCGAGCCGCCAGAAATGTACCAACGAGTCTTTCTCGGAAAACAAGCGACGCGGTAACGGTATCTTCGCCGAAATACTGCTTGGCTTTTTTGTCAGGACTTTGATTTGTCAGCAGTGCGTAGACCTGTGTCGGCATTGCGAAATTTTCCACAAGCAGACTAATCAGCTCAAAACATTCATTCAGCAGCACGCCCCTGCCTGAACTTCGCTGCGATTTTTCACAGGATGCAATGGGCTGAAAAAAATCACTGCCGAAAGTCGCGCAAATATTCACAAAATAAAAATCTCTGCGATCGTTTGTCCGCAAAAAATCGGCAAGTCTTTCATAACCCGGAGCGAATCTTGTCGGCGCAGCCGTTACATATCTAACATTGTTTTTTTTGATAAGATCGAAAATCTCTGCGGCAAGCTCGAAATTCATCGCGGTCGGGATAAGCTTTACAATATGACATTTTTTACTTATCGCCATTTTGACGAATTCAACGCACCTGCTAATTGGTTCAGCTACAATTAAAACTTCCGGCTGATTCTGCAAAATGAACTGACGATAATCGTCGAACGCGGTACAGTTATATATTTGTGCAGCTTTGTTCGCGTTTGCAAGATTGGTGTCGGCGATTGAAATAATTTCATACAGACCTGTCGCGCAAGCCGATTCAAGCAGACCGACAGCCCTGGGATTTAAACCCAGCCAGGCCGTTTTCAATTTGCGAGTTGGTGCGGGTTGTTCGGTCATCGTAACATTAAATCCATTACAGGCTTGCCTAGAAATGCCGAAAGTTTTTCAGCATCGCTTCTAATTCTTGTCAATTTTCCGTGGTCAACAACATTAATTCTTTTGCCGTCGTCAAGCACGAGATTAATCTCATAACTCACATAAGAACTGTCTTTGCTGGTACAATGTTCTGATAGAAGCTGAATTGTTTTTATTTTTTCAAGTTTTGTACAGGTTTTTGTCTGGTCTATGTTATATACATTATCAGGGGATTTTCTGCCCTTCCAAAAGTAGCCGTTGCGTTTATCGAATACAATGGGCGATGTCCAGAAGTATAACATACCTCCGCTGGCAATTACAGCAATGATACATGCCAGACCTGGAACAATAATCCCCGCGCTGAAAATACTGAAAATGGGGGTTTTACCCGACGATAAATTGTGAATGCAAACAGTTGCTGCTACCATTCCAGCAAAAAGAAAAGCTAAAGAAAAGATTATCGCACCGGCAGCGACTTTAAATTTGATTACATCTGGCGATATTTCGACAAGTCTATGTGTACAAAAACTCGCCCCGCCTTTATTGACCGGCGTGGTTTGCACCTGTTGCGCGGCAGAACCTTGATGCCCTGCCGGATAATTCTCGTCCTGCTGCATATAAAAGTTTATTCCGTTAAAACTTCTTTTCTGTATTTATTTCTGAACTAAAAAATGTTCAGGCACGGGAAACTGCGAACAAAGCAGCAGCGATTCTCTGCCGACCTGTGCGATGACTTCTTCGTTATCGATATTTTCCGCAACCCTGGCAATGAGTGAAGCAATGATTTTCATCTGTTCTTCTTTCATACCTCTTGTTGTAATTGCGGGAGTTCCGATACGCAAACCATTCGGGTTGAACGGCTTTGCAGGATCGCCTGGAATCGTGTTGTAATTGGTTTCGATTCTTGCCCTGTCGAGCGCCTTGGCTAATTTTTTTCCGGGAATATTTTTATTTCTCAAATCGATTAGCATTAAATGGTTATCAGTTCCGCCTGTGAAAAGATCAAATCCTTTTTCCATTAATGATTCAGCGAGAACTTTTGCGTTAGCGATAATTTGTTTTGCATACTGAACAAATTCAGCACTGTCCGCTTCCTTAAGCGCTACTGCAAGAGCACTGATTGTGTGCATATGCGGCCCGCCCTGCAATCCCGGAAATACCGCTTTGTCAATAGCTTCAGCAAGTGCGGCTTTGCAAAGAAGCATTCCGCCTCTGGGCCCGCGCAGAGTTTTGTGTGTAGTTGTCGAAACAATATCAGCAAACTGTACAGGACTTGGATGCAGACCTGCGACAACCAAACCGCTTATGTGCGCGATGTCGCTCAAATGAACCGCGCCAACTTTTGCAGCAATTTCTCCGAATGCTTTAAAATTAATTATTCGAGGATATGCGCTTGCTCCGCTGATGATAACTTTTGGTTTATGTTTCATCGCAAGCTCTTCGATTTTATTAAAATCGTACTCCCCTGTTTTGGGATCAAGCTCGTAACTTACCGAATTAAATATTTTGCTTGTAAAATTTACTTTCCATCCGTGACTTAAATGTCCGCCGAACGGAAGCGCAAGTCCCATTATCGTATCACCCGGTGCAGCAACAGCGCTGTATGCCGCGAGATTAGCGACTGCGCCAGAATGTGATTGAACATTTGCGTGATCAACTTTAAAAAGTTTTTTTGCGCGCTCGATCGCGATCGATTCAACCAGATCAGTAATTTGTTGTCCTTCATAATAACGTTTGCCTGGATAACCTTCGGCATATTTATTTGTCAAACAACTTCCGGTCGCCGCCATCACTGCTTTCGAAACATAATTTTCAGATGGTATCAGACGTATGCAGGCGCTCTGACGAGCAGCTTCCTGTCGCAAAAGTTCATAAATCTGCGGATCATATTTTTCAAGAGGCGTAATCATAAAAAACTCCATTTAAAAAATCTTTATCATTTAATTTATAAGCGAGCAGTTTAACAAAAGTTAGCCATATGGTCTAATAATTTTTGATTTTCTGCTATTCTACTAAATACACTATATATATGTTATATAAACATCTAACACTTTCATAAAAAGTAAATAAGTTTCATTTTTCGTTATTCATTTTGTAAACATATATTTTTATATAAAAACACGTTATAAATATATTTTTTCTACCTTTATTGTTTCACGTGAAACAGTGGGCTAATTCTGAATATACAAAATTTAAGATCAAATTGGGGAACGGCTCAAAGTCTGACCACAAAAATTTAAAAATTTCAATCTTAAATCTTTTAAATCATTGATTGTTTCACGTGGAACTTGAAACGCCTTTTTAGCCTCTGCTTTCTTTTCAATTTTATAAAAATGCTAATAAATCTTCAATTTTGAACAAAAAAAGCTAAAAATAAGGCATATTTCGCAATTTTTATATGGAAATTAGTCTAAATAGGTGTTAAAAAAGCCTTTCAGACATTAGTCAAATATTGACGGTTATACTACAAAACTCTATTCAAGGAATGATTTTATGATACCAAAAGGTAAAGAAAAACCAAAGCACCTCGGCAGAGGGCTTGAATCTCTTTTAGGTCCAATAATCACAACGGTTCAAGAAAATATTGATAACGTAGTTACGGAAACTCCACCTAACTTCAGTTCAGACAAGGAGTTACACAAATATATAGTTGAATTGGAATTTGAAGCCATAATTCCCAACCCATTTCAGCCTCGCCATAACTGGGACGATGCCCAGTTACAGGACCTTGCGAGCTCTATTAAAGAGAATGGAATATTGCAGCCTATTATAGTTAGGCCAAATAATGGTAAATACGAGATTGTGGCTGGAGAACGTAGATTTAGGGCATCCCAGTTAGCAGGGCTGAAAAAGATACCTGCGATGGTTCGTAAGACCGATGATTCAGAAATGTTGGCCTTAGCAATAGTGGAAAACATACATCGCGCGGATTTGAATCCTATTGAAAAAGCAAAAGCTTATCAAGCGTTTATGGAGACTTTCAATCTGACCCAGGAACAGGCAGCTCAAAAACTCGGCCAGGATAGATCGGTGATTGCAAATTTTATACGTCTGCTGAATCTTCCCGCAGAAGTAAAACAAATGCTCATCGATGGCGCTCTCGATATGGGACACGCAAGAGCGATCCTTGCACTGCCGACAGATGATTTAAGAAAACGTCTTGCAAATCGCGCACTGGCAGGGCGATTGAGTGTTCGTGAAGTTGAAAGACTTGTGCGTCTTGCTATCGCAGCAGGCGATGAGAAAAAACAAAAACAAATAATTGAAAAACCCGCGAACATAAAAGACCTCGAAGAAAAAATTCGCGCTCGTCTCGGGACACGCGTTGACATCAAAGCGAGAAAGAACGGACAGCGTGGAAAAATTGTTATTGAGTTTTATTCGCTTGATGAGTTTGACAACATAACACAAATGCTGGGAGTGAATGCTGATTAAGGTATTTTATCTATAAAAAGATAAAGGCTGATAAAAATAATCAGCCTTTTTTTATTACTGTATTAATCGAGTATTATTTCAAAGATGCTTATTGTGCCGTTTGAATTTTCGCCTTCATCTGCCGTTATAATAAATGTTTTGTTTTTTTCTTCAACAGCAATCACACCTTCTGGCCTTGAACCTGTATCTTCAGCCGAGATTAAAATTGGATCGCGCGGGTTTGTGATTTCCAGAATTAGAAGTTTATTCAATCTTTCAATTCCAACAAACGAAAAAATCCTGCCGTTTAATTTTTTTAGCGCAATCCCTTCAGGATCACATCTTTTATCGGGCTCATCTGGACAAAGATATTTTCTTACGTCAACTCTGCTCAAGAGTTCATATTGTTTAAAATCATTCTCAAGCGAATAAAATGAAACACACTGCCCAGTTCTTTTGCCGTTGTTAAGTTTTTCTCCTTCTTCTGCTGCTGCAATGATTGCTTTATTAGAAGAATCACGTATAACCGCAATACCATCGGGCTGCGCACCTTTCGCCAATCTTATTACAGTTGTCAACACTGGCAATGTGTTTTGCATATCAACGATGACAATTAAATCATTTTCCTGACAGCTAACAGCAGAGAATTTATTATGCGGATCAAACGCAATAAACTCCGGTTCCAAAATTCCCAAATTTATTCCGGTTAATTCATCTAATCCGTTAAGCCGAACAGGGGGCTGCTTTGTATTTAAGTTTAGCGCCCATATTCCGCCTTCTGTTTGCGAATTTTCTTCTGCTTCATCTGCCGCTATCATCCATTTGCCGTTTGGCGAAATAGAGACACAGTCAAGCTGAACACCGAATGATATTTTTTTAACTTCCGCAAACGTGTTTAAATCTGCAAAAATTATTTCACTGCTGCCGTTTGCGTCTGCAAGTCTTGAAAGTATTACATAATTCAAATTTGCGTTTGCCGCAACAGACGTTGGTTCGCTTTTTATTTTGATGTTTGCAATAGGTTTAATGTCACCAATCGCCAGATCGTTAACTTTGTAAAAATCAAGACAATGATTTTTTGAATTGACTGCTGCGATAATATGTTTAGAAGCGATATATTGCAGTATCTCCGCATTGCCTCCGTTTGGCGTATGGATTCGTTTTATCAATTTTACGCTGCATCCATTTTGCGCAGCGGCTAAATTGCCAACGAACAATAATAAGATAAGTTTATATTTTAAAGAATTAATTATTTCAAGGAGGGGCCGAAAGCGTTCCATATAAGTCCCGGTTTATTCCAGTTACCATCGCGATAATCAGGGTCTCGTGAACCTTGAGCATTTACGGTAACATAATCATATTTTAATCTTGCCGTATGTCCGTCGCAAAATACAACGTGTCCGCCGTTGAGATGTCTTCTTGCGAATCGTTTCCAGTCGCCGCGATGTCTGCCAAGCAGCGGCCGAGTTTTGTAATAATCATAATCTTTTTTCTCAAGCTCTTCGTTTGCCGTTCTCATCTCAAGCATCAGTATCGTTTGTTGCGACGATTTAATATTCGCAAGTTTCACATTTTCAATATCGTCCTTCGTGCTTGCTGTCGGCCCATTATTCAATTCTGAATTCCATATATAACAGAAAAACATCTTATATTCATAATTTATACTGCCGTCATAAAAATTCACCGCTTCTTTTGTAAAGCCCTGCGGAAACTTCGCCGCCGGGTCAACAAAAATACAATCCCTATTTGGCGGCATTGGAACGGTCGTTTTGTTTTTTATCGCTGTTTCACTGATTTGACGATACGATTGCTGCCCGAGCATTCTGGGAATAGAATTCGCCCACCAGTCATTATTTTTAAACACCGAACCCAAATTTTCATCTTTATTTCCTTCCCACGGCAGAACGCCATTATTTTGTTCGGCGAACGCGATCACACCAATTCCCCATTGCCGCGTATTCGACATACTTTTCAATGCTGTCGCCAAAGCCCTTGCCTTACTCATCGCGGGCATTATTACCGCAAGCAGTATTGCGATAATCGAAATAACTACGAGCAGTTCAACAAGTGTGAAAGCCTGATTCGTGTGTGTTTTATTATCTCTCATATTTATCCCATCAAAATTTCATTTAAAAAACAGACCTGTATGCCGACTTCGCAAAGCAGCATACAGGTTTCGCAATAGAGTAGTAAGGTATCGTTTATTGCATTTAGGGCTCTGAACAGGTAGAATCATTTGGATTAACGCAATCCATCCAGTTTTGAGCGAACTGTGCAAAATCTTTAAAGTTGACATAGCAATCATTATTAACATCGAAATAGTTTTTGAATCCCATCGCAATCGCAGCCGCACAATCAGCAGGCGGGTTATACCACGCGCGAATCGCGGAGAAATCCTGAACCATCAACTGATCGTTCCATCTGTTCGGCAAACCGAAACTGCTCGTATCTGCATCAGAAAAATTAGCGCCTGAAACGGAAGCAGAAGGATTGGCTGTCAATTTGCCGACTTCTGCGGAATTAATTCCGCCGCCGCCCCAATAGGTTGTGCCAAGATTTTCACCCACAGGTCCCCAAACAAGATTTCCCTGTGCATCGTTTATTTGAGCCTGCCACGCATCATTACCGCAGCCCCAATCATAAGATGTATGATCCATAACATTTTGTACACACGTTAGAAGAGGCGTTGATGATGATGCTTCCGTTTTTGTGCTGACATTTATCCACCAATCATTTGCTTCAGGATTGAAACTTGTGTCGGTGCTCAAATTAATCACTGCTTCGGCATAACTGGGCGAAACATTGTACGTGCGGTTCTGATTGTCTTTATCAACGTAAATATAAGATTCATCGACAATCGTTATGATTGTGCCGGCTCGCAGATTGCTCCAGACAGAATTATTGGCAAACTGTAAAATGCCCTGTTCGACATTTCCGTTGCCATACCATATATCAGTACCATCAGCTTCATTTGCTTTTGCGGTATCAGTTTCTGCCCAGCGAATTTGCCATCCGCGAATATCGAGATGATCCTGTGTTACAACAAGTTCAATCCAGTCGCCGCCGTTACCCTGAATTCTGCCGTTGAGCAAAGTGCCTGTCATTTTGTCAGGATGCAAACCGTCAGCCATTTCTTGAAAATAAACATCAACATTTGTTGAGCCGTCGTAAGTATCCGTTTTGAGATATTTTTCTGAACCAACAGCATTGAATTCATTCAGGATAAGTTCGCCTGCCGCGAAAACATTCATTGCCGTTATCATCAGGATTGCGTTTGTAATAAAAAACTTTTTCATCTTATCGCCTTTCACAATTTGTGATTATCTTTTTCTGAATCTCAAAACCATTGCTGATGCGCCAAGAATGAACAGTGTCGCAGGTTCAGGAACGGCATAATAGTATCCCGGATTGCCAATGTCGTTTCCGCTGCTTTTCCTAGAACCATACACATCGCCAACCGATGCCAAAACCCAACCAGTCGAAGCGGCTGTTAACGCCAAATCAGCTTGTGGTATTGTGCAGCTTTTGTTTTCTGTCTTCGGCGAACTACCATAAGTTAGCGTATCAACTAGAACTCCGCTCGCATTGTAAACATTGATTGCGTCAGCACTTCCGAGATTATCTTTGCTGTTAGCACCAATGATTTTTACTGATGAGCCAAGATTCCAGGCCGTTCTGAATGTCGATACCGCCGTTTCTGTCAGTATTACCGACTCACCAGGTGCGATAATTCCAAACGCACTAAGGCTTACATCGCCCGCGGTTGCGCTGCTGTCGGCATAACTCCAGCCTGTTAAGTCTATTGCGGCCGAGCCGATATTTGTGAACTCAATGAATTCCCCGTTTGCCCCCTTGTACATCCACTCTGTAATTTGCAGCCCTGCCATTGAGTTGACTGCCAATACCAATACCAATAAACTTGCTAACTTCTTCATTTTACTTTTCTCCAAAATTGTTCATAAAATTATCATTTAACGTACAGAATATGATAAAAAAGATGTGTTAGACACGTATGTGGGTCATTGTTAGATATTTGTAATAAATATTTGTATTTTTGGGGGATTTTTTAAACAAAACCTGCATTTTTTGCATCATTGGCTGAACTCAATAAAGACAAACTATTTTTTCTTCAAAAAAATAATAGTTAATATCTATTAGGCTCGGTAAAAACCGGGCCTTTTTTATGCATTTTCACTATTAAAAACACGTTTTTTTATTTTTTTGTCGCAAAATGTGGGGATTTCTACACTATATATTGAAACTCGAGTTTTTTAAACAATTTGGATTTTAAATGGAACAAAGCGATAAATATTTAATCCAGCTGTGTTTAGATGGCAGACCAGATGAATTCCGGCATCTAATTAAGCGTTATCAATCGGCCGTGCTGGCTCATTTGACATGTAAATTACGCAATAAAACCACTGCAGAAGATGCCGCACAGGAAACATTTGTCCGGGCATATTTCAGTTTATCGAGCCTTAAAAAACACGAGTCTTTTCCTGCCTGGCTGTTCGGGATTGCTAACAACATCGCAAAAGAGCAGCTAAGAAACATGAATCAATTTACTGATTTGGATTCTCTGGCTGAACCGGCTGAGAAGGAACAAAATCCTGAAAATGATTTTGAACTTCAACAGGCCTTTGCGAAACTTCCGGATTCTTACCGGGAAATTCTATTGCTCCGGTTTTATGCGAATCAATCTTGTCAACAAATCGCCGCAAACCTAAATATGCCAATCGGCACCGTTACCAAAACGCTCTCGAGAGCTTACGATCAATTGCGCGGTTTACTTGAAAAGCAAAAGAAAGACGAGGTGCAAAAATGACTTGCACAGAAGCTAAAGAATTGTTTGTTGAATATTTGGAAAATCTTTTAACTGCGGAACAAAAACAAAACATTGAATCTCATCTTGAAAATTGTCCGCAGTGTAAAAATGATTTGGCAAATTTGAAATCGCTCAATCAAAGACTTTCATCTGACACAAACTTTTTCCAGCATATCAGTATTGAAAATGCGGTTTTCAACAAAGTCTTATGTGAACAAAACAGAAAACTAAAACAAGCCGGCGTTATTAACCGCCGCTTTGAGATTGTGAGAAAAATTATGAAAAGCAGAATTACAAAACTTGCAGTTGCCGCGGTGATAACTTTTGCTGCAGCTCTAGCATTTTCTTTTTTAAATAAAACAACAATGCCCGCATACGCTCTTGAACAGACAATTAAAGCAAGCCACGGCGTTCAATATTTGCATGTTAAAACTTACATAACTTCAAATCCTGATTCGCCTGCTGAAACATGGCTGGAATTTGCTCCTGATGGCGAATTATATGCTATGCGATTTCACAAACCTGCATGGATGGAACCAGATGACGGCAATACAGTGATTGTTTGGAAAGACAATAAAATGCAGCTATGGATAAAAAAGAAAAATATTTTTGCAACAATGAAAGACAAGAAAGTGGCAGACCAAGTACTTAATACTGTTAAGCAACTGGATCCCAAAAATGCGGTAGGAAATATTTTAAAAGCTCAGACTGCTGGTGAGACTAATGTTGAAACTCTTGAACCTCAAAATAAAGCCGATCCAATTGCGATAACAGTTACATCATTAAAAGAGAATGTGCTCCCTTTCAAGAGAATAGTTTTGTTCGTTGATCAAGCTACAAAACTTATTAATTCCGTTGAAGCATATATGTTGGAAAATAATGAATATAAACATATCTGCACAATAGATTTTTTCGATTATAATGTTCCAATTGATTCCGAAATGTTTACATTGGAAAATATTCCCTCTGATGCGATTATCATAGACCAAACTAAAGAAATAGGTATTCTTCAGGGAAATCTTACTGATAACCAGGTGGCCGTTGAATTAATTCGTCAATTTCTTGAGGCATTAATTGCAAAGGATTACGATAAAGCAGGCACTTTATTTGGCGGTACTCCAGGTGAAAGAATGAAACAAACTTATAGTAAAGTCAAATTTATTAAAATCATTTCGATCGGCGATCCGGTACCTCATTCTCTTACCGGAGGTCTTTTTGTACCATGCAAAGTAGAGATAGAAAAAGAAGGCAAAATTTCCGAATGGGCTCCGGAACATTCTTATGTCCGTAGAGTACATGGCCAGCCCCAGAGATGGGAAATTATTGGCGGATTCATGGGAATTTAGAATATTATGGATTTCAAGGCCGGGCCTTTTTTCTACTCAAAGAAAAAACTGTGTCAGGAGTCGTTTTTTATTTTTCCGCGTTTTCAGTATTAAAAATGCGGTTTTTGTCGTTTGGAGACTATGAAAGCACTTTAAATCTATATCTGAATCTGTTGCAAGAATTGCCAACGAGCCATAGTTAAAAAAAAGTCGCTTAGAGCAGAATCGGACGCGGTCACAGCACCGCTTGCCCTAGGGTGGGCAAATTCCGCCAAAAGCGACTGCAAAAAGTATCCATATTATTCATCGTAAAAATTTGGGAAAATTTCTATTTCTTTTTGCTGTCAGTGACAACTGTCTGTCATTCTGGCCGAAATTACTTGTCCTAAATTGGAATTTTGCATCCCAAAGGTTATCTATGTTCATTTTGTTGATAGCGATCCACCTGGCTTTCATAACTCTTGTCAGCGTATCTATAACGCTTGTTTGTTACGACTCCACATCTGCGTCGTATTTTTTCAGGACTGCCCGGACAATGGCAATGGTAAAGTGGGGTGTCCCAATAATCGCCGCCGGCCCCATAATAGTTACAGTTAGAATGATTCTCTCCGCACCCGCTTAAAAAACCACAAGCCGCAAATATCATAGTTAATAAAACTATTTTTGTGATTGAAATTGCATTTTTCATTATCTCCCTTTCTCAAAATAGGCATCCTTTTATTTATTTAGAAAAACCTGCACCGCTCTGCATCAGGGAAGTAAATTTTATAGCTTAAAGAATTCTCTCACTTTGGCAGCAATTTGAGGCTCAGTTATATTATCAATTGTTTCGACACCAACTATAAGTTCACCAAGTTTTTTGCTTTCAAGATGTTTTTTAAGTTCGCCTTTGGCTTCGCCGGGGCCAAGTATCAGAATAGATTCGGCATCCCGAATACAAGCAATTATGTTATTGTAGTAAGTATTCAAATGTTCCGTAAACTCGCTCTGTTGACGATCATCCGATGGAACTATCTGTGATTCAAATTTACCTCCCGAACGCGAACCGACTGCCCGTTGTGTTTGTTTTTCAACATTGGAATTAATATGTTTTATCTCTTGCTTTTCGTCGCCAAGAAATACAATAATTGCTTTTCTATGGTCAACCCATACGCCTGCTTTTCTTTTCATAGTATTCTTCCCCAACTGAAATTAATCTTTTGTTAACAATTTGTGGTCATTAGAAATATTATTGCATTCATTTACCGGGTTAGCGGAAAAATCTTCCATTCGTGTATGAATGCTTTTCAGAATTTTACGAAAGTGAAATCCAAATATGGAATAACGTACAACCAGTGGTAATCTGCGAAGATCTCCAAATGACCACATCAGCAGCAGCCAATAATGCATCTTTCCTTTTTCTACCATACCAATTCGCCATATAGATTTAAAAAAAGCCTTAACGTCGCGCATTCCTAATTTATATTTTGTCTTATAGTTAAAGTTATAATTTTTAAGAAAAGTTTTTATACGCTTACAAAAATATTTTTGTGAGTAGATGGTATTCAGCACTTTCATATATCCCCCCCGAAGTTCATAAATATTCATCTTGGGAATAAAATTAATGGAACAATCCATATTGTCTCCTGTCGGAGTGTCTGCCAATCGATTTTCATTCTTGAGTTTTTGATATAGTTTTGTTCCGGGCGGAGCGTTTAATAATCCAACCATCGCCGTTACGATGCCGCTGTCCTGAATCAGATTTATTAATTTATCAAATACATTCGGCTTATCATTATCGAAACCTAAAATAAAACCAGCCTGCACCTGCATCCCAAATCGTTGAATCTTTTTAATATCTTCAACAATATTTCTTCCGATGTTTTGCGTTTTATTGCACTCTGCCAGACTCGAATCGTTCGGAGACTCAAGGCCGATAAACACCCCATCGAAGCCTGCTTTTGTCATCAAAGTCATAAGTTCCTCATCGTCAACAAGGTCAATAGAGGTTTGAGTACTAAAAGAGAATGGACGTTTTCTTTTTTGCATCCATTCTATAATCGCAGGCAGTAATTCTTTTTTGAGCCGTTGCCGTTTACCGATAAAATTATCATCAACAAAAAAAACATCGCCTCGCCATTTATATTTATAAAGGCTTTCAAGTTCTTCTATTATCTGCCGCGTTGTTTTTGTACGCACCTTGTGTCCGAAAAGTTGTGTAACATCGCAAAAATCACAATCAAATGGACATCCGCGTGAGTACTGCAGGCCCATCATTCCATATTTTTTAATATCAACCAATTGCCACAATGGTAAAGGACTGGTTGTAATGTCGGCTTTCAAATCTGTTTTATAAATATGTTTTGCACAATTATTATTAATATCATTTAAAAATTGCGGCAGCGTGATTTCTGCTTCACTAAGAACATAATGGTCTGCTCCTTGAATCAAATCGGGAAATGACGTGAATAACGGGCCGCCTGCGACAACTTTGATTTTAAGTTTATTGCATCTTTTGATCACTTCCCTTGCAGAATCCTTTTGAATGTACATTGCGGAAATGAAAACATAGTCTGCCCACCTGATGTCATTATCGTGCAAAGCTGTTACGTTCATATCGATTAGTTTTTTCTCAAATGATTTCGGAAGCATTGCCGCAACAGTCAATAAGCCCAGTGGCGGAAGCAACGCTTTTTTTGAGACAAACTTTAACGCACTTTTAAGACTCCAGAATGTATTTGGCACTTCAGGATTTATCAACAGAATGTTCAACGTTATTACCTGACTTTTAAAATTAATTTTAGCTAAGATAGTTTAACACCTAACGGCCTTAATTGAGAATAGGTGAAATCCTCTATTTGAATATCGGGATTACTAGAACTTAATTGCTCGATTTGTTCTGGAGTTGCCATAAAAAAAGGCCGGTGTTTAGCCGGCCTTTGAAATTTAACAAAGCATTATTATTTTACTTCGTCGTCGATCCACTGGCAAACTTCTTTAACATCCTGCAATGTGATATCGCCCATATGTGCGATTCTGAAAGTTACATCTTTCAATTTACCATAGCCATTGCCGAATGCTGTGTTGTGTTTTGCCTGTACAGCTTTGATAACATCGCCGACAACAATGCCTTTTGTATTCTTGATTGTTGTCAATGTCTCGGAAGCATATTTTTCTTCGCAGAATAATGCGAATCTTTGTTTTGCCCAATTCTTAACATAAGCGGCCATTTCTTTATGTCTCTTCCAAACGTTTTCAATTCCTTCATTCACAAGTTTATGGCACTGATAATTCAACGCCATAATATGCGGGATGGAAGGAGTTGTCGGAGTCTGATCTTTTTCCGCGCACTTCGCAAATTCCTGGAAATCGAAATAATAACCTCTGCCGGCTACCTTCTTGCTCTTTTCCAATGCGCGTTTGCTTACCGCGAAAACTGTCAAGCCCGGCGGAATCGCGAATGCTTTTTGTACAGATGCAAAAACAACATCCCAGCCAAGTTGATCAAAATGCAAAGGCAAGCCGACCATAGCACTGACCGCATCGACGAATACCAATACGTCAGGATATTTTTTCTTCATCATTTCGCTGATTTCATAAACAGGATTTGTTAAGCCTGTACTTGTCTCATTGTAAACAAGTGTGATGGCTGAATATTTTCCTTCTGAAAGTTTTTTGTCAATAAGTTCAGCAGTTGTTGCCTGGCCCCATTCAACTTTCAAGGCTTCGACGTTTTTGCCGCAGCTTTTTACAACGTCGGCCCATTTGTCGCTGAATGCACCGCAGCAAGTTGCAAGCACTGTTTCATTTGAGTCAACGCAGTTGCGAATCGCGCCTTCCCAAATACCTGATGCGGATGATGTGCTTAAAAATACATTCTGTTCTGTAAACAGAATCTTCTTCAGCATATCCACTGTTTCTTTGTGCAGTTGGGCATACTCTTTACCTCTGTGGCCAAGAGTGTACCTGCTTAGCTGCTGTAATACATCGGGCAGGACATGCACAGGCCCGGGTATAAACAGTCTCGGCGGATTTTTCCAGTCAACCATTGTTTAGTCTCCAATTAATATTAAATTTTTCTTTGTGTCTTTGTGCCTTAGTAGCTCAAGTCTACACTTTATTTATTGTTAAGCCTGAAAATATTTTCGGATAGAAGAACGTTGATTTCTGCGGCATTTTTTCATTGGCCGCGGCCACAGCTCTTACCTGCTCGACTTTCGTCGGATTCATAAAGAACAGCACCTGCATTTCGCCTTTGTCAACTTTCGCTATTGCCTCATCAACAGCTTCTCCAATATCTTTTATATATTCGATATTCGATTCTTCTGCCAGCGCTTCATCGCCGATACCAAGCACGCCTTCAAGAATTAATTTGTGCAGCACAACAACATCAAGCGATTTTGAAGCATCGCTCATCTGCAAGGATTTGAGAGCTTCATTATTTTTCAATTCGATGAAATAGAAATTGCTGCCATCGTAAATTCCAAAAGCATTTTTGCCGTGCTCAAAAGATTTTATCATTCGCTTCTGCATCAGCGATTGAGCTTTGTCTTTCGCTTCTTTATATTCGAATTGTGTAACCTTGAAATTCGGCTGCAATTTTTTGATCAACTCATCTGTATTATAATTTTTCAAATTTCCGACAAGCCTGTGTGTCGGCAGCACAACCAAACCTTCGTTGTGCATATTGACAAACGCGATCATCAGCCATTGCGCATTTGGATTCTTTGTTAAATTGTAATAATTGAGTGCGGTTTCGTAGCGATGATGACCATCAGCAATCAAACCTTCTTTGCCGGCCATCATCTCAACTATTTTCGAAATCTCGTCCTGCGCATCTATCGCAAAGATTTGATGTTTCACGCCGTCATCGTCGACGAATTCAATCAGACTTTTCCCCTTAGTCGCTTTGGCAATAATCTTATCTGCGACCTGCTGAACATCATCATACAACATAAATACAAGCTCGAATTGTGCTGCGGTCGCCTGCGTTAGTTTTAATCTGTCGGCTTTTGGGCCGTCGAGAGTTTTTTCGTGAGGCTGAACGCCGGAGCCGAACTGGGCAAGTTTGGAAAGGGCAATGAAACCGCTGCGTTTGATTTTTTTGCCGCCGATTTCAAATTCCTGAACATAAGCATATATAGTGTCTTTATCGTCCTGCTTGATCGCTTTATTTGTGATCCAATCGTTGATGTGTTTACCGGCACGAGTATATTGATTGTTTTTTTCGTTATCCGCATCCTCTTTTTTGCCAAGGATTACACGGACAATATTGTACGGATTTTGATTATAGAGTTTAGTTTGCTGTGCGGGGTTAATAACATCATAAGGCGGTGCAATACATTTGCCGCTATCTCCAACAACTTCGGAGTTAAATCTATAGGCTTTAAATCCTTTAATTTCCATATTTTTTTAAAATTCCTTCGTTAGTATGATGAAAAATCTTCTTAAGCGAAGTGGAATCCTACCATAAGTATGATTATAAATCAATAGTATAAAAATATAGTTCCTAAAATTTTTTATGTAGCCATATTTTATACAATACTATAAAATATATATGTGAATTTTGGAACAATATTTTTATAACCTTCTTTTGACTTCTAAATTCTTTACATCTTTTATCTAATTGTTAATATTAAGGAAACTTTTATGCAAGGAGATAAATATGTATTGTCCAAAATGTGGAATGGAAAATCCCGAAGATGAAAAAATTTGTAAGGCCTGTTCTGCCGAGCTACCGGTTGTACCTGATTTGCCGCCGGTGGTTAAGACAAGTAAATTGGCGATCTGGTCGTTCGTATTGGCACTGCTTGGAATTGTTACTTTTAATATAACCGCGTTGCCTGCGATTATTTGCGGAATCATCGGCCTGGTAAAAATCAATAGCAGCAACGGCAGACTTAAAGGCAAAGGCTTTGCGATCAGCGGTCTGATTCTCCCATTTGTTATTTTTGTCTTTTTGTGTCTAGGTATGGCAATCTTGATGCCTGCATTAGGAAAAGTAAGGCAGCTATCAGAAAGGATCGTTTGTTCCACTAACTTAAATAGTTTGGGGAAAGCAACGCTCGTTTATGTGAATGATTATAATTCTTATCCGCCTGCCGATAAATGGTGTGAGGAATTGATCTCTAAAGCAGATGTTTCTCCGAAACAGTTTTTATGTATAGGAGATGCGGAGCATGAAGGATTGTCGAGTTATGCGTTTAATGGAAATCTTATCGGCGTAAATCCTGCTGATGTCCCGCCAGATACAGTTTTGTTTTTTGAAACTAACGCCGCTGCTAACCCAGTAGGCGGGGCGGAGATTTTAACTACCGAAAACCATCAAGACGAAGGCTGTAATATTGTTTTCGCAGATGGCAGTGCGAAGTTTGTTAAGAAGGAAGAATTAGAAACGCTCAAGTGGCAGCCATAAAATATATTATTGAAAGGGGCAAAAAATGGCAAAAGGGCTGGTTGTTTATTATTCCAAAAGCGGAAATACAAAAAAAATGGCGGATATTATAGCCAAGTCAATGATCGACAACGGCTTACCAACAGAATGCAAATCCGTTGACCAGACTAAAGTTGACGATTTAATGGCAAGCGATGCGATAGTAATGGGTTCACCAACATATTACGGCCAAATGGCTCCGCAGTTAATGCAGCTTCTTACCGATTCCGTCAGCAAACACGGCAGATTGGCCGGCAAAGTCGGCGGCGCATTCGCTAGTTCCGCCAATATCGGCGGCGGAAACGAAACAACGATTATGGGTATTCTCGAAGCTATGCTCATTCACGGTATGATTATCCCCGGAGAATCTATTGGCGACCATTACGGGCCGGTATCGATCAACGCCCCCGATAATCGGGCAGAAACTCAATGTGTTAAAGCAGGTAAAAAAATCGCTGAATTGACAAAAAAACTCTTTGACTAATTAACGAATTGGGCAAATAATAGGTTTTTACGTTAAAAATGCAGATTTTTTTTGACATTCATTTGACAATACTCTAATTAGTGTATAAAGTTTCAGAAAAATAACCATTTTAGAATGGAGGCTATGATTATGCAAGAATACGAAGAACTCAAGAGACTTATTGAAGAAGCTGACAGCGATATTAAGAAAGCCGAAGGCGGAAATAAAGCAGCCGGCACTAGAGTTCGCAAACAAATGCAGGACATCAAGCAGGCAGCTCAAGCAGTCAGGAACAAAGTTCTTGAAATGCGCGTAGTTGAGTAATAACTAGTAAATCAAAATAACGCCAATTTATTCCGCAAGTGCGGGTAAGCTATCAGCTCGTATCTAAACTTAGACGAGATGTGGGTCTTTTTGGCTTTTTTGGTTGCATATCTGTAATCAAGTTTTAGTACAATAAAGAAAGGGTAATAATGCCGCCGATTCAACTTTTTGATCTTTCCACAATAGATTTAAACAAAATAGTAATTGATAAACCAGCGATCCAGGAAGTTAATCCGCAAAGATATGAAATGGATCAGCTCGATGGAATTATATGGTACGATAAAGAGAAACGTCTCGTTTTGGGTTATAAAGACGTTACCGAAAAAGAATTTTGGGTTCGCGGCCATATCCCAGGCAGACCATTAATGCCGGGTGTTATTATGATCGAAGCAGCCGCACAGCTTTCGAGCGTCTTTGTCAAAAGAATTTTCGAACTCAAGGGCTTCATCGGCTTTTCAAGTATTGACCAGGCAAACTTCAGACGCCCAATCGATCCGGGTAAAAGATTGTACCTTCTTGGTTTCATATCTGCATTTAAAAGCAGAAAATATACCGCCGTCGTTCAAGGCGTTGTCGATGGCAAAATGGTTTTCGATACGACAATCTCCGGTATGAATGTGTAATGAATGGTCTGGAAGAAATTTTTAAAAATTCTTTTTCACTATTAGCCGCAGATAACACAGAGATTCAAAAAAATATTAACTTTAAAGACCTGCCAACCTCGGCAGGTCTTGTTCTTTTTACAGACAGTCAAGATAAACCCATCACTCTTTTAACCGCCGCCAATATTCGTCGTACCGTAAAAAATAAACTTACGGAGCAGCAGGAAAAATCAAAACGCACGGATTTAAAAAGTATCACCGCGAAAATTTATTATTATATTTGTCCGTGCAAATTCCGATTGGCGATAACACATTACGAAACTGTTAAAAAACTTTTCGCTGAAAAATTCAAAGATTATATCACGCTTGTTTCACCCTGGTTTTTAACAATTGATTTTTCGGATAAAATTCCATTTTTTTCTGTTACGCGAAAACCTTCATTTAAACAGGAAGAAAAAATTCTCGGGCCATTTTCAAGTCAGAAGTCCGCGACTATTTTTATGACAACGCTCGAAGATGTTTTCAGACTTTGCAGAAAAAGCGAGTTTGTAAATAATCCACATCACGCGCAAAGCTGTCCGTATCTTCAAATGGATTCCTGCTGCGGAGTGTGCGCAGGTAAAATCACAACCGATGAATATAAAAAATTAATTTATGATGCTTTTTTAGCCGCTGATGATATTGAAAACGCTATTAATAAATTCCAAACAGAAATGCAAACTGCCGCCAAAGAATTACAGTTTGAAAAAGCCGCGGCGTTCAAGAAAAAAATTGAAAAACTTTCCAGCCTGAAAAAACAAACTTACAAATGGACTGGCGATTTAAATAATTTAAAAATTATTCACGTAGATAAATCTTTCAAAATCAAACCCGAAGGTTCAAAATTAAAAAAACAAACCTACGCAGTGTTCACAATGAATTGTTTCAATGTTTTAGATGCAGGTGACTTTTTAAAAGATGGTCCTGCAATAATAAACGACGTAGTAAAAAAATCTTTAGAGCAGCTTGCAAATTCTCCCGACAGCAATTCACTCGAAAGATTTTCGATAATTACATATTTCCTCTACCGCAGTAAACCCTCCGGCCTTTGGCTGAATGCACAAAATCAGGAAAATTTCGAAAAAATTAAAAATTTCGTGTAACCTTTGCCGTAATTTGGGACATTCATAGAGAGATGAGTGTGAAAACCGGAACCACTACAAAAGACAACAAATTGATTGAGAAATGGTTTCAACACCATGCGGATGGAGT